>Ga0209473_1000023_pt1 | contig 91276 bp, 87 predicted proteins | sample GraSoiAngelo_133_FD_185890 | JGI IMG/M metagenome (GOLD analysis project Ga0209473, IMG submission 185890) | Grasslands soil microbial communities from the Angelo Coastal Reserve, California, USA - 14_0929_05_20cm (SPAdes) (version 2) | ecosystem: Environmental > Terrestrial > Soil > Grasslands ...
CGGAGAGACGGTCACCGTCAATGCCACAACCACAATCGATACCACCGCAACCGAATCAAGCAGTACGCTGAACAACATAACCATCGATCAAACTCCCATTCTGGGAAGGAAGTTTGAAGACCTGCTGACGCTTACACCCGGGGTCAGCATCGTACAAGGTCCGGACGGGGACGAGATCAACTTCGCCGGCCAGCGCGGAATTTACAACAACATCAGCCTCGACGGCGGTGATTACAACAACGGATTCTTTGGCGAACAAGTCGGCGGACAGCGTGCGGCCATTGACATTACGCTCGATGCCGTAAAGGAATTCCAGGTGGTTGCCACCGGAGCCACAGCTGAGTTCGGACGCACTGCTGGGGGCGTTGTGAACGTGATTACAAAATCAGGTACCGACCAGCTGCACGGGAGCGCCTTTCACTTTCAGCGTCTGGAGGCACTCAGTGCCGATACCTCCGACGGTAAGCCGCTACAGGACTTTCATCGTGAGCAGTTCGGTGGAACGGTCGGTGGTCCAATCGTTAAGCAGAAGATGTTCTTCTTTGGCGCCTTCGAACAGATTCTGGAAAACCTCAATCGCCCGAATTTGAGTACTGCTCTGGGTACATGTTCAGGGACTCCAGTGGTTGGAAGTGGTGACACATTGATCGGAGGCAATGCAGAATGCCAGCGCGTGGCTCTGCTCAACTTCTTTAATAGCAGCCGTAACCAGAACGAAGGCCTACCGCTACAGCACGAGATTCACAACACAGCCCTACTCGGCAAATACGACTGGAACGTGAACCAGGCGAATAATCTGAGCGCATCTTATAACTTTGATCGGTCCAACAATCTCAATCAGACCTTCGACGTACCCACATATGGCACCTCGGCCAACGGAATTGAAGGTCCATCGAAAATCAACTCCGTCAATTTCAACCTGTTCACCACGGTCTCGGCGAAGAAGCTAAACGAAGGTCACTTCACCTTCTCGCGAGAGGATCGGCCTCGCTCGGCGGTTACATCAAACGTGCCGGCCGATACGGCGATGGGCTTCGGCGGGCCGACTTCACCAACCTTCCGTTTCGGAAATCCATTCTTTCTTGGACCTAATATTGATGAAGTATTCAAGCGTACTCAGGTGCGCGACAACTTCTCCATCGTCTCCGGAAATCACACCATTAAGTTCGGTGGAGAGTTCCTGCACAGCAACAACGCGCAGGTCTTCCGCGGATTCTTCGAGGGCCGCTACATTTTCGACTCGGTTGTCGGATTCCTGCACTACGCGACACCGGGAACGGCAACCAGCCATGGCTTTGGACCAAGCACCGCAGAATGCGCGAATGGCACATTCTTGAATCAGGGCGAAACATGCCCAGACGGTTTTAAGGCCACAGCCAGTCCATTGCTTCTCTATCTCCAGGGAGCTCCGACAGGCTTATCGAACCTCACACCCGGAGCTTCGGACATCAACAACAATAACTACGCGTTTTTCCTGCAAGACAAATGGCAGTTCCGGCCAAACATCACCTTCAATTACGGCTTACGCTGGGAGGCTCAGACTTTTCCCGATCCGGTAATCCCGCCATCGAAGGCCGCATATGGCACGAATTTGAGCGATTCTCGATTCCCATCCGACGGCAAGATACCGAACGCAACCAAGATGTTTCAGCCGAGGATCGGCGTGTCGTGGGACATCAGGAACAACCAGAAGTCCGTTGTGCGCGCCAGCTGGGGCATCTACAACGCGGAGTTGAACATGCTTACTCAGGTAGGAGCGATCACCACGAACGGCGTGCAGCAACAAACGCTGTTTGCGGGAAATGTGGCAACTTGTCCTTTGGCGTCGCCTCCCGCAGACGGCTCTTGCCCCGGAGTTCCGCCAGCCTACACTCAAGTCTTCATTAGCCCGAACGGTCCAAAGCCACAGTGGCCGGATTTCATCCACTTCACTCCGCCAGCTGGCGGAGCATTCCCGTTCCAGCCCGGCGTCACGGTCTTCAATCGCAACTACAACAATCCTCGCACTTACACCGGGAACTTTGCCTTCCAGCAGGAGCTGGCCACGAATTGGACAGGCTATCTTGATCTCACGATTTCGAAAGGCGTTTACCTGACGCGATTCGTAAATCCGAATACTGGAGCTGCACTGCCAATTAAACCAACCGACAATGTCGATACGGTCAGCTACGCTGCCGGACCATTCACGAATCTCGGAGCGGTTACCGATACTCAGAGCACTGCCCACTCGCTCTACCGCGGCATGACCGTCGGAGGCAGAAAGAGCTTCAGCCAGAACTATCAGCTGGAGTTCAACTACACGCTTTCGGAAGATCTTGACGATGACTCCAACGAGCGCGATCCCTTCACCTTCCGCTACTTCAATCGTTTTGACTTCCGTAAAGACTATGCATTCTCAGACCGCGATGAGCGGCACAGATTCAATATGTTCGCCTACATGAAGCTGCCATACGGAATCGAATTCAGTCCGCGCATCCAGGCGCATACGGCCCAGCCGATTACTGACAACCCTCTCGGCACAGGCACTGGCGCACCGTGCAGCTCGAATAATTCAAGGACCCGCGTCGTGAACGGAATTGACTGCGGACGCAATCACCTGCGCAAAGACAACGGCTACTTCAGCTTTGACTGGCGCGGAACCCGTCCGTTCCATTTTGGCGACCGTTATGCATTAATCCCGCAAGTGGAGATGTTCAACAGCTTCAACAATAAGAACAACGTCAATCCGCTGGTTAGTCCGGCACTGTTCAACTTCGACGGGTTCCTGCGCGAAGGCGTTGGGGATCCGCTGCAAGTTCAATTGTCGGTGAAGTTCCTTTTCTGATCGCGAGAGAATCGCAAGGGGCTGCTGCGGCAGCCCTTTTTATTTTTTGGCTTCGTAAAGCAGGTTTGCGATACTCATTCGCAAATGTCTCTCAAGCCGATCCTCACACTCGACCTGTTCCCGATCCTTGAAGGCAAACTGATCGAACTGCTCAGGTGCCTGCGCCATGACGAGTGGTCGCATCCCACTTTGGCAAAGCAATGGACGGTTAAGGATGTGACGGCGCACCTGCTCGATGGCAATTTCAAACGGCTCTCTATTCAGCGTGACGGATTCTTAGGCCTGACGGCTCCGCCGCGAGACGGTTACGAAGCCTTTATAGGTTTCATCAATCGCAACAACGCCGAGTGGGTGCAGGCCGCGCGTCGCCTCAGCCCGCGAGTTTTGATCGATCTCATGGAGATCACGTCGAACGAAGTGCACGCTTTCTTCCGCGGACTTGATCCCAATGCTCCTGCTCTCTGGGGAGTTACTTGGGCTGGCGAGGAGAGTTCCGCGAACTGGTTCGACGTCGCTCGCGAGTACACGGAGCGTTGGCATCATCAGCAACAGATTCGCGTGGCCGTCGGGCGCCCAGGAATCAGCAATCGCGAACTCTACTTCCCGGTGCTCGATACTTTCATGCGGGGCATGCCGCATGCCTTTCGGTCCGTGCGGGCGCGGGAACGAACGATCGTTGAGATTGAAATCAGCGGCGAGGCTGGAGGTTCCTGGTTCGTGGAGAGGGCCAACGCTGGATGGCATCTTACAGAAAACGCGCCATCTGCGGACGCAACGTTAAAGATGGATCAAGAGCTCGCTTGGCGCGTTTTCACCAAGGCTGTTGATGCACAGGCCGCGGCGCTCGAGGTCGAGATAAGGGGAGACCGAGCATTGGCTATACAAGCGTTGTCCCTGGTCGCAGTGCTTGCGTGAATCTCAGCGATACAAGACTAAGAGTACGCGGTAGGTACTCATCCCATTATTATCGGCCTTGGTTGGGCAAGCTCCGATGGAGTAACCACCGGAGGGGAGCTCGAGCACTTTGCTCATGGCATTGGCGGGAAGATCGTTCGGAGTTGCCGTGGTGAAATTGAATGCGGACGCCTGCATGTCACGATGCGGCAACGCGGCAAAGGCCGCGCTCGCGGAGCTTTCACCGGAGCAGGCGACGCGACGCAGCTGTGGAGCATGAGTCGCTTTCAGTGCTCCGAGGCGGCGACGACTGCGACGGGATGCAATCTGCTGGTCAACGGCTTGTTCGAAATCGTCCGATGAGAGATTCTGCAGCCCGGTTGCAAAATCTTCGGTAGCCCAGAGACGGTTACCGGCACGCACGATTCCGACTCCCAATTCGGTATACACAGGATTAAGCACGTTAGAGCGATGGCCCGGCGAGTGCATCCACCCGCTCTGCAGCTCCTCGGGGCTGTCAGCGTAACCCACATTCTCGGCGGCGCCGCTGAACTTTGCGCCATGCTCCGATAGCCGCTGAGTAAAAGGCGGCTCCCCCTTGAGCTGATGGGTCAGCTCTTTGTGGTTGGCCATCTCGTCAGAATGTAAGCGTGCGGCGATCGCCAGCCGGTTATTCCACTTGAGGGGCGGAGCGTTGACCTTCGCGCGCTCCTCGTTGGTCCACTCGAGTATCTGCTGCTCCATTTGCGTTGTGCTGGTGATCTCCTGACTGAGCAGCCGCAACGAAACAAGACAAGAGAGCAGCATTACAAGGCGCGATACTCGCATCATTTCGTGAGTTTGCGCCGCGCTGATCCACCCGATTGGGAATTACTGGACTTGCGTTCATTCTGCGAAGGAGCTGCAGATGCGGCCTGTCCCGCAGGTTGCAGTGCGGATCCTTCACCCGGCTTCCGGCGTCGCTCGAGCAAGGCTTGGTCGCGCTCGATTCGTTTGCGCAACTTCTCTGCCTTCATGCGGAGGCGTTCTGCGGGCGTTTGTTTCTTTGATTGCTCGGCCCAGTGTTTTTCAAGGTCGCGTTGGCTTTGGCTCTTCACGTAATCAGGATGGCACAAATGAGTTGCTAACGCGAGCGCTGCTGCGACGTAGGCTGTCGGCGGTCGGCCACTGAACATCAAGGAGCCATCCAACTCACGATCGCGAAGCGCCAAAGGAAATCCAGGTATCGAATTCCCAGCTGGCAGTCGGCCGAACGCCGACACCCGAGAGCCGACAGCCGTGTCTACGCTGACGCGCTCTTATTCTTGATCTCGGCCAATAGGCGCTCGATTTCGTCCTCGCGTTCCAAGGTCGCGAAACGATCCTCGATGGAATCGCCGCTTAGCTCCTGATGCGCGTGGTTGATAGCTTCGCCGCGCCGAACCTTTTGTTTCATGCGGTCGAAAGTCTCAACATGCTTGCCATCGCCAGCAGCGGACTGCGCGGTGCGAGCCTTCCCGACCACACGAGACCGGCGAGCCTGGGCAACCAGCACATCGCATTTCGACTGCGCCTCTTCGAGCTTTTGCTCGAGCTTGCGGAGAGCGGTCTTCAAGTTCTCAACTTCGATCTTTTGATCGGCAACCTGCTGCTCGAAGTTCTGCGCAGTCTGTTTCGTGCTTAGCGAGCGCTCGATAGCGGCCCGTGCGAGATCGTCCTGCTTCTTCGAAACAGCAAGCTCCGCCTTGCGTGTCCACTCGGCTGCTTTCTCGAGGTTCTCTTTCTGTTTCTTCTCCAGGAGGTGCTGGTCGGCGATCGCAATCGCTACCTGTGTTTTCACCTGAAGAAGCTGGTTCTGCATGTCGAGGATGACCTGCTTGATCATCTTCTCGGGATCTTCTGCCTTATCGACCAGGTCATTGATGTTGGCCCGGATTAATGTCGAAACTCTTTCCAGTAATGCCATGACTCAACTCCTTTCCGTAGATCAGCTATTTCCTTGCATCTGAGTGCTCGGGGCCTTTGACGATTTGTCGTGAGCCATCTGATCGCTCAATCAAGTCATAACCCGATTTCTTTCCCGACCTGCGAGCACAGCGCCCAGTGCCGCTCCGACGGCGGTCCACACGGCGAGGTGTCCGTTAAGAATGCCGAAGACCACCCCGCTCAGCAGCACCGCCACGAATGCACCTTTCCATGGATTCATAACTACTCCTGCAAATCATTCTTCCAGGAGAAACGCTCGCTTTGGCGGGCGTCTCCCTTGTGAACTTATTACTGTGTCTGCGAACCGGCACCCGCCGACTTCTTCTTCGAAGCGTCGCCGTCTGTCTTGTCGGCCTTCAACTGCTTCACCCGGCCAAGCAGCTCGTTCATGTTCATGCCGGAGAAGGCTTCGAACAGTGCTGGAACTTGTGCCGCGATCTTCGCCATGTCGCCGGTGATTTTGCTGGCGCCTGCCGCTCCATCGTTGCCGGTGGAGACGATCGTGATCTTATCGACGTTCGCGAGTGGCGCCGCCATCGCACGGACCACTTCGGGAAGACTGGTGATCAGCCTGTCGACAACGGCCGCCTGGTTCCACTCCTGATAAGCTTCGGCCTTCACGTTCATCGCCTTGGCTTCGGCCTCGCCTTTCTTGAAGATGATCTCGGCTTCTGCCTCCCCTTGCGCGCGCGTCGCAGAGGCACGGCCTTCCGCTTCGAGCGTCTGGCGTTGACGCTCGGCTTCGGCCAGCGTCTGAATGCGCTGACGCTCGATCTCAGCCTCTTTGAGCACGGTCGCGATCAGCTCCTTCTCATGACGCAGGATTTCGGCTTCCTGCACCTTGATCTGCTGTTCTTTCTCAATCTGCTGAACCTTCACAGCCTCGGCGATCACCGACTGCTGTTGAATGTTGGCCTGGATCTCATAAGCCTTATCGGCCTGCGCCTGCTGCTTCTTAATCAGCTCCGAGTAGGCAGCTTTTTTGACCTCAAGATCGCGCTGTGCTTCGGCCTGCTTGGCCTGCGAGAGCGTCTCGGCGAGCACGCGCTCCTGATCGGCCTTGGCCTTTGCGATCGCGGACTCGCGTAGCGCTTCTGCGCGCTTGATCGCCGTATCCCGCTCCGCTTCGGCGGCGGCAACGTCGGCATCGCGCTTGATGCGAGCAACATCCGGACGTCCCATATTGGCGATGTATTCGTTCTTGTCCTTCACTTCCTTGATCGTGAACGAGACCACTTCGAGGCCCATTTTGTTCAGATCGTCAGAACAAGTCGATCGCATGCGATCGGCAACCATCTCCGGCTCCTTAACGATCTGTTCCACCGTGAGTTGACCGATAATGCCGCGCAGATGACCCTCCATCACCAGACGAATCAGGCCTTCGCGCTGCCCTGGCGTCTTGGTCAGGAATTGCTCGGCTGCCGTGAAGATCGAAACTTCGTCCGACTTCACCTTGATCTGTGCCACGGCTTCTACCGATACGGCGACTCCCTGATTCGTGTACAGATCCTGTTGCGGAGCTACATCGAACGACATCAGCTCCAGCGACAACATTCTTGAACTCTCAACCAGTGGAAATATGAGAGTCCCGCGTCCCGTTCGTACTCGTCTTCCTCGAAATCCATAAACAATCAATGCTTCATTTGGTCCAGCTTTTACGAACAGCTTGGCGATTCCTGTCAAAAGGAGGAAAAGTCCAAGGAGCCCCAAACCCACCCAAATCTGTAAGTCATGTGACATAACGTTTCTCCCTGCATCCCAATAAGGGATCCAACTACTGTTTGCTCAACTCTCCGGCTTTGGCATCGGCCTCTCCGGAAATCTCGTCCCAGGTACGCACGTACGCGATACCGCACTCATAACGCGTAACGACCACTTCTGTTCCTTTCGCGATCGGCGTTCCGTCTTCACTCCGTGCGCCGCAACTACGCCGCGTGCCTACTTGTTCAAAGACCATTTCTCCCGTACCGCCACTGCGGATCGAACTAGTCACGCGGCCAAGCACCCCCGTCATCTCGTATTCCGCAGCGTCAACCCCGACGTCGTACTTCATCAGGAACTTTGCAAGGAAGAGGAAAATGATCGAGGCCCCGACGCCGCCGCCAAGCGTTGCTGCGGCAAGAATAAATCCGAACCAGAAGCTCGAATGCCGGGTCATCAGATATCCCATGGCGCCAAACCAGGTCAGGAACGCCATGAGTGAGAACGAATTAAAAATGGAGAGACCGCCGCTCGAACCCAAACCCTTGCCCAGATGTAAATGCCATTTCACAGGCAGATGAAGATGCAGAGTTCCCGTCAAGAACGAGAGCGCGCTGAACCCGAATCCCACAATGAAACAGATCAGATAGAAGAGTTCCCAATTCATAAGATCTCCTCTCCGCGCGTGCTGCCATCCAGTTTGCGCTTCCCGTTTTCGCGGCTGTGCCCATTCGGTTTCAGGACCTGAAGCAAGCGTTCCGCCAGTCCCGGCGTGTCCAAAATGGCGCCGAGCAACACGAGGCAACCGCGCGAGTCGTCGTGCTTGGCCGCCTCCAGCAGCGCGTGGCTTACCTGCGCATCGCGGCGGAAGCGCTCGGCCCCGGCGATCAGCCAAAGATCAAGACGTTCCTCAAGCGTGCGCACCTCCGAAATCAATTCAGTGTGATAGCCCTCGGGGTCATCCACCAGGTATCCCGGATGAACCTTGAAGAAGCGTGCGAGCAACAAGCGCGTGGTGTTGGTGAGGTGCGGACGCGCGCCCTTCTCGATCTGCGACAGATATGACTGACTGATGCTCGCGCCCGACTCTTTCTTTAGTGCACGAACGATCTCCTGCTGCGTCATCTCGCGACCAAGCCCGCGAATGCTGCCTTCCACCTCACGCAGGTACCGAATTTTCTCGCCTAGCTTCACGGTTTTTCTCTCTATCACAAATCGCAATAACAATATTACTTATTGCAATAGATGTCAAGCGGGTTGCTTGTGAATTTCTGATCAGAGCGTAAGTAATTGATTCTTGAGACTTACGTCTCATGGCAACTACGCTAGCCTGACCCGAGTAAAACCATGAAGCGCAGAAAGGAGCACAAAGGAAGGAATCCCGGAGCACAGAGCTCACTGGTTTTATTCTTCGTGATCCTTCGTGTACTTCACTGTTTAGTTTTTTTTTTGCTTTCTCCCGGCTCCCTCGCGTCCGTGGTTAAATGAGTTCGTCTCATGCGCTCAGTCCTCCGCAATCGCCTCGCTGCCTTTGGCGTCGTGCTTGTTTGTCTGTTCGTGATCTTTGCGCTATTTGCGCCGTTGATTGCGCCGCGTGATCCGGCGCAGCTTGATCTGTCGACTCGCCTTGAAAGGCCGAGCCATGGGCATTGGTTTGGCACGGATGAGCTTGGACGCGACATCCTTTCGCGCGTGATTTATGGCGCGCGTATCTCAATGCTCGTAGGAGTCAGCGTAGTCGCCGGCTCATTGCTGCTCGGATTATTTTTCGGATGCATCGCCGGATACTACGGCGGCGGCATTGACCGCTTTTTCAATATTGTGGTGATGAACGCGTTTTTGTCGTTCCCTGGAATTCTGCTGGCCATCGCCTTCGTGGCCTTCCTCGGACCGGGAATCTTCAACCTGATTCTTGCGCTCTGGATTGGCGGATGGGTTGGCTATGCGCGACTCGTGCGAGCACAGGTGCTGTCGGTTCGGGAACGGGAATTTGTGGAAGCTGCTCGGGCCTTGGGAGCCAGTGACTGGCGGGTAATTACACGTCATATTCTGCCGAACATTATCCAGCCGGTCATTGTGCAGGCGGCAATTGGCATGGCGGGAGCTGTGCTTGCCGAGGCAACAATGAGCTTTCTCGGGTTAGGAATACCGCCACCGACAGCAAGTTGGGGCTCCATGTTGAACGACGGCCGCTCGCATCTTTTCGATGCGCCCCACCTGGTCCTGTTCCCTGCCGCGGCTGTGATGCTCGCCGTGCTGTCGTTCAATTTTATTGGTGATGCACTGCGCGATTATCTCGATCCACGCTCGCGGATTGAAGCTGGGCTGTGAGCGCTCACAGGACTGGCACGAACATGCTGCAGAGTAGAGACGCAGCATGCTGGGGGCTTGGCCAAATTAGCTTTGCGGAAATGGTTTTGAAGGGGCATGGCTTCAGCGAAGCGGAGCCGTGCCATCAGTCCAGACTTAAAATCGGGCTTCAGCCTCGGCGTCTTTATTGCAATTTAGAAAGAGCACGTCAGCGGCTTAAAGCCGGATTTCAGGCCGGTTTTAACGGCACGACTGCGCTTCGTTGAAACCGTACCCCTTCAAAGCCTCACACGCTGAGCAGTCCATTGTGTCTGTGCCACTTTTTAATCACCGCAACTCTTGGGCCGAGTCGTGTTTCTACTGGTAGGCCTGCCGGCGGGCCGTGACGAGGAGAAAAAGATTATGAAACGCACTCTGATTGGCATAGTTCTCATGGGAATCCTAGGCGCCGGCTCGTTGATGGCGGAAGATCGCGACTGGAGAGCCGACCGCGATCTTCGACGCGACTACGCAGACCGCCGCGCTGATTATCGAGACATGAGTCATGATCGAGCCAGGATTGCTCAGGATCGCCGCGAACTTCGTGAGGAGCTTCGTGAAGGCGACTGGCGCGGAGCACAGCGAGAGCGCGGAATTGCGGAATGAATACCGCGACATCAAGCGCGACCGCTGGGATGCTCGCCGCGATACCCGTGACGTCCGCCATGACCGGTACTGGGGTTGGCGTTAAATTTTAACTGCGGAAGCCGGCACTTCCTGCTGAAGAAGCTTCCGCCAAGTAGAAGGGGCAGTCTAGCGTGAAGACTGCCTTTTCTCTTTTCCCTGACATCTTCACATGTTTTGGCCCGGCTCCCTCCATCCCAAGCTCTGGCGCAAACAGGCATACAAAAACCGCAACTCTCTCGTGAATTGGTGTTGCTAGCGATAACGGCTAACCCCTGAAGCCGAATTCTGATCAAGCGAGAAACTCAAATGAAAGGAATAGCAGTGGGGATTTTGCTGTTAGCACTGGCCGGTACTGGCACCGTGATGGCACAAAACCGTAACTGGCGATCGCATGGCAGCAGCGACTGGCGACGCGCCGATTATGGTCGCCATAACAATGACCGGAACTGGCAGCGCGGTGACTACGTCCGCCACGATCAGTATCGTGGCTGTCGTGAGCGTCGCGACATCCACAGTGACATCCGGCGCGACGAACGCGAACTGGAACACGATCGTTGGGAACTTCGCCAGTTTGAACGCGAAGGCAACTATCGTGCGGCAGAGCGTGAGCGCGAGGAGATGCGCGAACGATACCGCGACATCCAACGCGATCGGCAAGTGGCCCGCAGAGACCGCTACAATCGCGTTTGGGACTGGACGCGCTACACCGGTTTCGGTTGGCGCTAGAAACTCAGTGCGAATTAAAGAGGGCAGCCAGAAGCGGCTGCCCTTTTTTCATCCTTGGAGGTTCTCTTCTAGCTTCCCTGCTTCTGCGCTCCCGCTTTGCTGGTAGCCACCTTAACTTGCTGTTCCTCTTCCAAAGAATCCGCCGGATTCACGATCACCTGATCGTCAGCCTGAAGTCCAGCAACCACTTCGACTGAACTGCCGTAATCGCGGCCGATGGTTACCGCGCGGAGATGAACTCTATTATCGGTATCGACAACCGCCGCGCGCGGACCTTCAGGTCGGAAAAGCAAGGTGTTGATCGGAATCGTCAACCGTGGAGCATCGATCTTTGCCGCGAAGTGCACCTGAGCGTAGGCTCCGGGCAGAATTTTTCCTCCCGGATTGGGAACATCGATCTCAGAGAGCAAAGTCCGCGTCGAGGGATCAATGACTTCGGAGGTTCGCACGACCTTTCCTTCGAACTGCTGACCCGCATATTCGCGCTGCTCGAGAAATGCCTTCATGCCGATGTGAATGGCAGGGCTATAAGTCTGCGGCACGTTGACATACACCCGGAGCGGATCGACCTGCGCCACATCGAACAGCTCCTTGTCAGATCCCGTGTTCCCGGCGTTGATTAAAGCGCCAACATCGATATTGCGCTTCGTAAGCACCCCGCCGAACGGCGCGTACACGTGCTTGAACGACTCCATCTGCTTGAGCCGGCGCACGTTCGCGTCTGCGGCCGCAAGATTTGCCTGCGCTTGCTGATATCCGCTGACCTGCTGATCAACTTCCTGTTGCGAGACGGAGTCGCTCTTGCGCAGATTCTGCCAGCGTTCTGCCGAACTCTTCGCCAAGCCCAGTTGGGCTTGGATCTGCTGGCGAGTCGCGCGTGCCTGCAGCAATTCCTGGTCGACTTCCGGAGTGTCGATGTCGGCGAGCAAGTCACCTTTATTCAAGTGTGAGCCGATGTCTTTGTACCAGTGCAGGACATATCCGTTGGTGCGCGCGTAGATTGGAGATTCCTTGTATGCCTGCACAGTGGCGGGAAGGACCAGTTCCTCGTGCGATTGTTCCTGCGTAGGATGAGTGACCGTGACATTTGGAATCGCGAGGCGCTCTGTCTCCGCTGCGAGAGCTTTCTTTTCGCCCAGCTTGCTCGCGATCGTTATAGCGCCGGCGATGACCAAGACGAGGATGACTGCGCCTGCGATCCATCCCGCCTTCCGTGCCGACTTGTTCTGCGGCGGACGGCTGGCGGACGGGTGTTCCGTTTCCGACGGAAAGTTAATGACTTCGGGATAACTCACGTCTTCCTGTAATTCCTTTCCCAATCTTGTCTCTACTCCTCGTGAACCCATTCTGGTGCTGCCCGTTCTATCACGTGCCCAGACTTGCGTCCGTGAATCATTGTAAAGACCGCTGGCACAAAAAACAGAGTCGCCACGGTGGCAAAGAGCAGGCCGCCGATGACGGCGCGGCCCAAGGGCGCGTTCTGCTCGCCGCCTTCGCCCATCCCCAGCGCCATGGGCACCATGCCGATGATCATTGCCAGAGCGGTCATGATCACGGGACGGATGCGAGTGAACCCAGCTTCCATGGCCGCCTGAAACGCCGGAAGTCCGGCATCCATGCGCTCGCGCGCGAACGAAACCAGAAGAATGCTGTTTGCCGTGGCAACTCCCACGCACATGATCGCGCCCGTAAGCGAGGGCACACTCATGCGCGTGTGCGTCAGCAACAACATCCACATGATGCCGGCCAGCGCGCCCGGCAGTGCAGTAATAATGATGAATGGGTCGAGCCAGGACTGGAAATTCACCACAATTAGCAGGTAAACCAGAACGATTGCCATGATCAGTCCGAAGGCCAGTCCTACGAAGGATGAGGTCATGGTTTCAACCTGTCCTCGAAGCGTGATGTGCGTTCCTCGCGGCAGTTTGCCATTGAATTCCTTCAGTACTGCGCGAACGTCGCTAGCCAATCCACCCAAATCACGTCCTTGAACCGAGGCGTAGACGTCCACTACGGGCGTGATGTCGTAGTGATAGATCGCTGCGGGAGTCGTATTCGGCTTGATCGTCGCAAGATTCGCCAACACTTGTGGTGAGGGCGCCGACGACGAACTAACCGGCGTGTTCATGAGGGCCTGCATGGAGTCGAGGCGATAGTCGGGAGTCTGAACGGCAACGTTGTACGTGACTCCATTTTCCGGATTCAGCCAGTAACTTGGCGCGGTCTGGAAGCTGCCACTCAACGAGACCAGCAGGTTGCGCGCAACGTCCTGTTGGTCGAGTCCAACTTCCTTGGCCCGCGAGCGGTCGATGTTCAGGTCGATTGCAGGGCCGTTCATCAACTGCTGCACATGCACGTCGGCGGCGCCTGGCACGTGGCGCATCCGGTTCGCGATTTGCTCGGCAATCGCGTAATTCCCGTTGAGATTGCGGCCAATCACCTGAACGTCAATGGGTGAAGGCAGGCCAAAGTTCAGAATCTGACTCACTATATCGGCGGGCTGGAAAAAGAACTCCGTGCCGGGAAAATAGAGCGGCAGATCCTCGCGAAGCTTCTTTACGTAATCTGCAGTGGGGTGATGATGCTCCTGATTTAGAGAGACCAGTATCTCGGCATCGGAGGTGCCTATTGTTCCGCTGGTGCTGTAGGTGGTGTTAATTGAGCTGAATGGCAAACCAATATTGTCGAGGATGGTTACCAGTTCGTTTCTGGGAATTTCCTGCCGCAGTACCTTCTCGACTTCATCACAGAGGCGCGCTGTTTCTTCGATCCGAGTACCGGCACGCGCACGCACGTGTAAACGGAAAACTCCGGCGTCGACCGCAGGAAAGAAATCCTGGCCTAGAAAGAAGATCAGTCCAGAAGATAAAACGCAAAAGCTGAGAAAGGCCGCCGCGAATATCTTGCGGTGCTCCAGCGCGTTACCCAGCAGATCCCGGTAAGCCTCACGAAACTTTTCGAAGGCGCTTTCAAAACCACGCTGGAGCCTTCCGAGGATCGTCTTCGGCGTGGCCGCTTTGTGCTCGTGTCCTCGCATGATGTACAGCACCATGGTTGGGACGAGAGTTCGCGAAAGGAAATACGACGCCAGCATGGCGAATACAACCGCCTCAGCCAGAGGAACAAACAGATACTTGGCCACCCCCGTCAGGAAAAACATAGGCACGAACACGATGCAGATGCAGATCGTTGAGACAAAGGCCGGAAGCGCGATCTGCTGTGAGCCATCGAGGATGGCCTGCTTCATGTCTTTGCCCATGGCGAGGTTGCGCTCGATATTCTCGATCGCGACGGTCGCATCATCGACCAGGATTCCGACGGCTAGAGCGAGCCCTCCGAGCGTCATGATGTTGATCGTTTCGCCGAGGGCACTCAGCAGGATGATGGAGACGCAGATCGAGAGAGGAATGGAAACAGTAATGACTACAGTTGGCCGCCAATCGCCCAGAAACAGCAATATCATCAGCGCCGTAAGCACGGCAGCGATGGCGCCCTCGCGCAACACTCCCTGAATCGAACCTCTGACGAATAGCGATTGATCGAAGAGTGTTTTGATCTGGAGGTCCTGAGGCAGGCTTTCGGCGATAGTAGGCAAGCGCGCTTTGATCTGAGCGACAATGTCCAGGGTCGAGGCGCCACTATTCTTCATTATGCTCAGCAGCGTGCCGCGTACTCCGTCCTGGCGAACGATGTTGGTCTGTGGGGTGAAGCCGTCGCGTACATGTCCGATGTCACGCACATAGATCGTCGCGCCGTTCTTGGTTTTGATAGGGAGATCGTTCAGCTCGGCAACTGTCTGCGTGCTGCCATTCATGCGCACATTCATTTCCAGGCCGCCGATCTTTGCGGTGCCGGAGGGAAGAATCAGGTTCTGCGCGTCGACCGCATTCACTACGTCTACCGGAGTCAGCCCGTGCGCCTGAAGAGCCTGCGTGTCCAGGTCGACGGCGATCACTCTCGCTTTTCCACCGTAGGGGTACGGAATTGCGGCGCCTTTGACCGTTGTTAAAGGAGAGCGAACAAAGTTCAGCGTGAGATCGTTGAGTTCCTGCTCGGGAATGCTTTTGCTGCTGATGCCGACCTGCACGATGGGAACGCTTGATGCCGAATAAACAATTATTAAGGGCGGCTGCGTTCCCGGGGGTAATTGGCGCACCATCTGCTGCGAGACAGCGGTTACCTGAGCGATGGCCATCTGCAGGTTCGCCGTGGGCTGAAAATAAATCTTCTCGATGGCCCGTCCCTGCAAGGCAACGGACTCGATGTGCTGAATGTCGTTTACCAGTGTCGTCAGGCCACGCTCGGTGTTGCTGAGAAAACGGTCGGCCATCTCCTGCGGCTGCATGCCGGAGTACTGCCAGACGATGCTGATGACTGGAATATTGATTTCGGGAAAGATGTCGATCGAAGTGCGCAGAAGCACGATGGGAGTAAGGATCAGAATCAACAGCGCCATCACCACGAAGGTATAAGGCCGCCGTAAGGCTAACGACACTATCCACATCGAACGAGAGACCCCCGGTCAATTCTGCAACTAAAGTGGTAAGTTCTTATTTTAATTCCGAAACAGAACGTATCGGATTTATTTTATGTTAACGTGATCTTATGCCGCAAACCTACGCTCCCGTGGAGAGCGCAGAAGCAAGGGCCAGTAGTGGGAAGCGAGCTCCGGGAAGGCCGCGCAGCGAGGACGCCCGCAAGGCCATCTTGCGCAGCACGCTGAAGCTTTTGCAGGAGATGGGATTCCCGGACCTGTCGATCGAAGCGATCGCTGCCGACGCCGATGTGGGCAAAGCTACCGTCTACCGCTGGTGGCCCAACAAGGCATCGCTTGTGGCCGAGGCGTTCTCACGCAGTGCGGACGAGGAATTGCGCTTTCCCAATACAGGATCTGTGCGCAACGACGTCAGCATCCAAATGAAACATCTGGTGCGCATCCTGCGCGGACGTCGTGGACGAATCGTGGCGGCACTCATCGGCGGAGGCCAGTCGGATCCTGAGCTTATCCAGGCATTCCGCGACCGCTTCATGATGCCTCGCCGGCAAGAGGCCTACCAGACACTCCGCCGCGGCATGGCGCGTCGTGAGTTGCCGGAACATGTCGACCTCGATCTGGCACTCGACATCCTTTACGGCTCGCTGTATATGCGCTTTCTGATTCGGCAGACGGGGCTCACTGAAGACTACGTGGAACAGGTTGTCGCTCTCGTCTTCGACGGCGCTGCGAAACGCGAGTAGTCTATGGTTCCGTGGTTCCGGCCGCCTGGGCCCGTAAGTCGTTCGCAAAACCAAGGCGGCCTAAAAAAACCAATAACTAAACCAACTTGACGTCGTCGAAATAGAGTCCGCTGCACTTGTATGCCGCAGACCGGCCGAGGGCGGCCGGAACACGTAGGCAGATTTAGGATTGAGACAAATAAAAAGGGGCCATTCCGATTTCATTCGGAACGGCCCTTCCGGGGCTTCCTCGGGGTGTCGAGGAAGACTTACCGGCTGTTGGGGGCAGCCGGAGTAACGTTTTGCGCAGCAGTGTTTTCCTGCACGTTGGTCATGAGCTGCACGTCGACCCGCCGATTCTGGGCACGGCCGTTGGCGGTGCGGTTAGACGCAGCTTCCTTATCCTTGCCCAATCCCGCCACGTAGACTTTGTACGCGGGCACGTTGTACTGGCTGGCAAGGTATTGAACAACCGCCGCCGCACGCATCTCACTGAGCTTGTAGTTGTACTGAGAGCCACCCACCGAGTCGGTCCCACCAATCAACTGGATTACATATCCCTTTGTGTTCGGAATGTCGTTGGCGAGCTGATCGAGAGCTTGTTTGGCTTTCTTGCTGAGTACGGCACTGTTGAAAGCAAAGTGCACCGAGGTCTCCGCCACTGGCCGATAGTTATCGAGATTGGCTACGGTGTTGGTTAGTGCATCGACTTTGCCTGAAGTCTGAGTGGCGGCCTGGTTCGCCTGATCGGCTGCCTGACCAGCAGCGAGCGCCTTCTGATCGACGGAAGCGATCCGGTCATTTACACCTTGAATTCCCTGCTGAGAGCGAGTATCGACGTCCCGGATGTCGCGCGTGTTCTTCGCAGTCAGGTCGTCGAGTTCGTTGGTCTTGTTGATTACTGGCGCAGCTTCGTTGCGCACATACTTCTTGGTGGCGCATCCGGCGTTGAAGACCATCGCCGCGCCCGCCACGACAATTAACAATGAGCGATTGACAATCATTTCTTGGCTCCTTAACCCCTAACCCCTACACCCCGGAACTTCCAAGCGTGGGACAAGACGGTGGCCAGCAGCCCGCTGGCAAACTTCTTATCTTCACCACTAGCAATGCCGCTGCCAAGTTGAACAAGGGAATCGGATTGGTGGACAGTCGTATTTTCATGGGCTTACAGCCCATGAAGTTGGATGCGTCCTTGCGCACCTCTGGCCGGAGATGCGCGGAAATGCCTCCGCCATAAAATTTTTACAGAGCTCTGCTTTGCTCACGTTGACGTGGAGGAGCCGATGACAATTGCAAAAGTTGGGCAATTCATGAAGAAAAAACAAGAGCATTCGAGACCTAGCCGTCAGAACAGAGTTCTTGAATCCCGCATATCAAGAAGGCTTTCCTCCGGGCCTTAGCCCTCCCCCCGACTAGAGACGGCATCTTTGAGAAAGCACCGCCGGGAGACTCTCCCGTGGGTGACGCAGCTCTGGAATCGGTTTATCGCTTCCATGGGTGCGCAACTCAAAACACAACTAAGTTTCGGGAGGAGACACTCCATGCGAATTGCCCGCGTTTTAGCTTTACTCACTCTATTGGCAGCGGTGTTTACCATCGCCTGCTCGCAACAAAAGGCGAACACCCCGGACGTCACCGATCAGATCAAGGATTCCCTCAAGGCCAACAATCTGGGCGACGTAAAAGTCACCGAAGACAAGGACAAAGGGGTTATAACCCTCTCCGGCGATGTGAAGTCGGACGAAGAGAAGACTCAAGCCGAGGACATCGCCCGCAAGAGCGCCGGTGGGCTGATCGTCGCGAATGAAATTGGTGTTCGGCCGGAAGGCAGCGCAGGCGAGGCCAAGAAAGTCGACAAGAACCTTGATAAGGGCATCGAAGACAACTTCAAGGCAGCCCTGACCGAGAACGGAATGGACAACCAGCACATCCGCTTTGATTCCAACAATGGCGTTATTACCCTCACAGGCGATGTAGATACACCAGCCCAGAGGGCGTCAGCCGAAAAGATGGCGGCGAAGATTCCTAACGTGACCCAGGTTGTGAATGAACTGCAAGTCAAAGGCGCGAAGAAGGCACGTCGCGCAGCTGGCAAGTAGCTGTCAGACTCTTACAGGAAGAATGCCGTCCCAACTCGGGACGGCATCTCTTTCTGATTTGACTTAAGAGTGCGATTTCGCTAGACGGCCGGTGCCGGCCAGCCAAAGAACATCTGGAGCGCCCGCGCCAGACATGTTTTCCGGTGCATTGGGAGCCGCCATCACCTCCGCCGCGACTAGTCCGGCAAGCAGAGAACAAAAAATCAACATACCCTTGACCGTAATCCTCACGAAACCATTCCTGCCATTGAAGTTGCAATCAAATGCCCACGTGCACCGTACTGGTAGGCCGGGCAAAAACACCCAGAAATTACATGAAAATCGTGCAGTAGCCGAAGACGTATTGTGTCTGAACCGCTGCAAAACATTGCAGCCATAGAGACACAATCCTTCCACTGCCAGAAATGTCAGTCGGGAGCGGATTGCCCCAAGTGGCGGCCCTCCTTCCGTAATTTGCTCCGGCTTGCAAAGCGGGCTCATTATCCGCACAAAGCTCCGCGTAGATGAGATGCGCTCATTCAGCAGAAGAAGGCAAGTCTGAGCTCAATTCTTCGAATTCGCCTGTTCGAGGAACGAAAACTATGAAGATCTTGCAGCGTTTTGCTCTTGGGCTCTTTGCAGCATCGCTCTTCTTTAACGGTGCGGCCCGGATGTTCGCCGCTGGCCCGCAGAACGAACGTGCCGGATATCAAGGAATTCCGGTGCGCAATGGCCTGAATCGTGGGCTGATCCAATACGACGACAATTCCCTTTTGCAACGGTATCCGCGTCTACCGCGCCGAACGACTGAAGCCGATCTCAGCCCCGCCTTTGTAGATGGTCTCCAGAGCCCTAGTCAAGGCAATCAGGATCGTGGCGGTTACGGAGGGATTCCTCACCACAGCTCAAGTGCTGGGCAATCGCACCACGACGAGAATCTCGGCGCAGAAGTAGTTCAACACCCTGGCTACCGAGGGATTCCGCAACCTGCGGCAGCGGATCATCAGGCGCGAAAGGGCAACAGCACACTCGCGACAAGGCGGGTATCCGGCTTTGTGGTGGCGAAATAGACATCACGGAGTGCCCGGGGCGCTGCGGGTCAATACCAATTCCCATATGTGCCGGTAGGTGACCGCCTTCCGTAATTTGCCACTCTGGTAGAGCCGGGTCACTATCCCCTGGAAGGCTCTCGTTTAATTCATTCCCATCGGCACTAATAGCAGTTTCTTCCCCCGGAAAATCGGCCCATTTGGCAGCCTGGCTAAAGTCGCGCATGACCGATGCATAGCCATGACTTAGGTAATCGTGTTCATCCCAAGGACCCGCCGCAACAGGGCGGGTTGTTCGAGGGTTGTCACGAGTGCAGGGCAAAAAAGAACCGGCCAGCAAGCAGTGATCAGGCTGGACTAAAGAAGAGGAGATTGGGGGCAATGCAAACTTTGCGGCAATTCGCTTTTGGAACTATCGCAGCATCGTTGTTCATGGCGTCATCGGTGATGGCATTCGGCGACGATCCGCCGTCTCGCGTCGCCCGCTTGAAGTACATAAGCGGCGAAGTGTCGATGCAGCCCGGGGGAGTCAATGACTGGGCAACCGCCACCATCAACCGCCCCATGACAACCGCCGATCGTCTGTGGACTGACAAAGACTCGCGTGCCGAACTGCACCTTGGCAGCGCGGCGCTGCGCATGAACGGCGAAACCAGCCTCACGCTCACTAATCTCTCCGACAACACGGTGCAGCTTGAGCTCGACGAGGGCATTCTGAGTCTGCACGTGGGGCGACTTCGTGACCATGAGATCTATGAAGTGGATACGCCGAACATGGCGTTCACGCTGCTGAACTCGGGCGACTACCGCTTCGATGTCGATTCGCAAGGCGATGTAACGCTAATCACGGTGTGGAAAGGTAAGGGCATCGCTACCGGCGATGGCGACGCGGTGCAGATTGAATCGAACCACCAGGTTCGCTTCTTCAGCGGAATGTCACTGGCGCACCAGACCTATCATGCTCCGCGCTTTGATGGATTCGACGAATGGTGCCGCGTCCGCTCAGATCGGGAAGGCCGTGTCGTTTCGGTCCGCTACGTTTCACCCGATGTAATTGGATATGAAGACCTGGATGAGTACGGTGCGTGGCGGGAAGTCGGCAGCTACGGCGGCGTTTGGTTCCCAACTCGAGTCGAAGCAGGATGGGCGCCTTATCGCTACGGACACTGGGGCTGGATCGAGCCCTGGGGCTGGACCTGGATCGACGATGCGGCATGGGGCTTCGCTCCGTTCCATTATGGGCGTTGGGTATTCATCACCGGACGCTGGGGCTGGGTGCCTGGTCCTGTTAGCGTGCGTCCTTGCTACGCGCCTGCGCTCGTCGCCTGGATTGGTGGAAGTGGCGTGGGTGTGGGTGTGGGCTGGTTCCCATTGGGCTACGGTGAGCCTTATATCCCGTACTACCGCGTGAGCCGAAACTACTTTCAGACGGTAAACGTCAGCAACACGCGCATCACCAACATCACGTACGTCACCAATAACTATTACAACGTCAACAACGTTCGTATTGACAACATCCGCTACATCAATCAGACGACGGCGACGACGATCGTCAACAACGACGTAATTATCAACTCGCGGCGAATCGATCGGAATGTCTACATCGATCACAATCGCGACATGCACGACGCGCACGACCGCTGGGTAACGAACGGCCCTCAAGTTCCGCCGTCACATGACTCCGTACTCGCAGGCCGCCGGGACCTCCATGAGCCGCCTGAGCGGCTCATGAATCGACGCGTGGTTATGAAACTGCCACCGCCCGAGCGCCCGGTTCCCTTTGAGACCAAACGTGTCGATCTCGAAGATCACCACGGACGCCCACTCGACAAAGATGAAGAAGATCGTCTGCGCAGACGGATGCCGCCTCTACGTGATGACCGCGACGACCACGCTCGCTCAGCTTCAGCGGGCGACGATCGTCATCCAGCTCCGAAGCAGCGTGACGAAAATCCTGGCTATCGCAATGGCGATCGCGCAGACGACCATGGAAATGCGAATCGCCGATCAGATCGTGACAATGCAAAACACGACGATAACGCTTCGGCCGACCTAGGCTCACGTCAATGGGAGCGGCCAAGTCAGAACGACGATAAGCGCGGACAGTCAGCTTCCAATGGAGGCAACTATCCGGCTCCGAAACAGCGTGATGAGAATCCGCGCGTAAACGGGGGCGATCAGGCAAACGGCGGCTCACAGTCTGACAACAGCGTTGGCGAACGCCGATTCCCGCGTCCACCGCGTGGCAACAACGACGATCGTGGCCAGTCCAATTCAGGTACGGCATATAACTCGGCACCCAGGCAGCACGATCAAAATCCTGATGCCGTCGGAGACCGCGCCGACAACAACAAGGGACAACACAATAGCCCCGACTCGCAAGTCAGCCAGGGTGACGATCGGGGTGCCAGGGGGAGAGTTCCCCGTCCGCCCAGCCGGGACGACAATGGCAACAATAAAGGCAATAACGGAAACAGCAGCGCAGGCAACGAGAACGGACAGCCTGTTTCCGCCGGCAGCAATAGTCCGGCTCCCAAGCAGCGTGATGAGAATCCTGGCGCAAACGACAACGAACGAAACGGCTATGGCCGAGGGGCACAGCGCAATTCGAATCCAATTTCGGATCGGAATCAACGCAATGACGCCTCGGATACACGGCAAGTTCCACGTCCGCCGAGCCACAACGGCAACGGCAACTCCAACAACAATCAGGCACCGTCATCGGGGGGAGCCTATTATCCAGCTCCAAAGCAGCGCGAGGAGAATCCACGCGTAAGCGATGGCCAGCAGCCTTCTCAGCAGACGGATGCGATGCGTGCCCGTCGACCCGTTATGGAACGGCCAGCACCTGCTCCTGCACCGTCTCCTTCGCCGTCATCGAGCGATCGCAATGCCGCACCACCAGCACCGCAGCAAGACCACACGATGATGCGACAAACCCAGGTTGATCGCGGCGATTCACATCCATCACAGCCTGCACCGCGGACGGCGCAGCCGCAGAGAGCCCCTGAATCTGGGCATTCGCCGCAACCCGACTCTCGCTCGGCGCCGAATAAAGATTCGGGTTCAAACGGTAATGCTCGTGGCAGTTCCCAGTTTCAGGACCGCGGCCACGGGAAGGATTCCGATCCCAAGTAAGAATTGGGAGAGGTGAACGAAGAAGGGCGCGGCAAACCATCCGCGCCCTTTTCTCTCGACCAATCCAATCGTGCTTTTGAACTTTTAAGCCGAAAGCCGTCCCGCACTCGCAGCGAAAGTGGCGGGAACTTCGCTCCGCGCCTTCATCGGCACTCTCGTTGGCTTCGCACCCGACGGAGATTTCGTAATTTCGTACACAATGAGATCGTCACGGCGCAGATGATTTGTCTCCACGGCCTCGGCCAGCATCTTTATTAATGTTTCGCTGTGCGTGGTAATGATGAGCTGCAATCCCTGGCTTGCCGCATCGCACAGCATCTTCGCCAAATCGCGTTGAGCTTGAGGATGCAATCCCGCCTCGGGCTCCTCAATCAGGATCACACTGTTGGCCGGAGCTGCGAAGATTTGCGCGATGATGGGAAGAATTTGCTGTGCTCCGCAGCCGGCTGACTCGAAGCCCAGGGGAGTCTCGAATTCGGAATCGAGGTATCCAGCATGCAGCAGCTCTTCCATAACCCAGCCGCTGGTCAGCGATCCGAGCCCGAATACTTCCGCCCACTGCTGGATCTTTCTTGATTGCACAAGATGACGCGGGCTGGCAAACATCGCCGATAAAACGGTGATCGTACGCTCGCCCCGGCGTCCCACATTCAGGGGAGCGGAATCTGCACGAGGCGCTTCGCGCGTTGGGAGCCGATTTGGTCCAACCATGAATACGCGCCGACGGAGATAACCAGCGACATAAGAAGTGAACAGGCCAAAAGTAAGGAAGCGATGGTGCATCGGCTCATTCACCGCCTGCCCGCCAATTGCCTGCGTGCCCATGAAGAGTTTGGGAGAGAGCACCGCAGGTCCACTCACGACGGGCTCAAACATGCGCTCGGATAAATGCGAGGGCGTACACTCCAAAAGCGCCGCATGACCTTTCTTTATCAGGCCACGTCCCAGCGGCATGGTGGAATTGGTGGCGATCGTCTCGCCATCAACAACCAACTGATGCTTCCATTCCCCGCTTCCTCGCCGATGTCCAACGCCATAGCCTAGAGTCGCGGCTGCAGCGTCCGTGTCGTGATTGTGTTTTCGCAGCCATTTAAGGAAATAGTCGCCGGCCTCGATTTCAACCGAAAGCCAAAGATGCAGGTCGTGGTCCGGTTTGTGAAACGCAGAGCTTCCCGTGGTTCCTAGATCAACATGCTGGTCCTTCCACTTGAACTCTGGGCTACCCTCGGGCGGAGCAGCATTCTGGGAAAGCAGGCCAATCGCTTCGAGTACAGAACTCTTACCGCTGCCATTGGCGCCGATCAAGACCGTTAGTGGACGCAGGTCGAAGCTCACCCGCTCCCCAAAGGCTTTGAAGTTTTCTGTTTCAAGTTTCGTCAGCATGCGTTCTCCCCGAGTCGACCTACGTGCTTTATGAGATTAATCTTCACACCGGTTTGGCCCGACATCATAGCCCGAAAATGGCCGCAGAAAACGCTTTTGTCCGCCTTGACAATTGCTCCCCAGGAATCAGCGGATCCTCTCTATACAGCGCTGAAGGCACCTCTTGAACCCGTCTATGATGGTCGCCACGCCGTCCACGACTCTTTGAGGAGGAACATGCACCGGTTCCTTGCGCTATGTCTGCTTGTGTTGTCCACGAACCTCTACTCGCAGTCCAACCATACTTACACTCTGGCGGCAACGCCGAAGACCGTCGCCTGGGGCTACTACGATGCTGCGGCCATCCCTGTGCTGCACATCCAATCCGGCGACACGGTCACCTTCGAGACGTTACTCACAAATAGCCCTACCGGCCTGGAGAAAGCGGGCCTCGCTCCCGACCAGGTGCAGCAGAATTTGCGCGACATCTATAAGGAGATCACCAGCCACGGTCCCGGGGGACACATCCTCAACGGTCCTGTCTACATCGATGGAGCCGAACCGGGCGACACGCTCGAGATCCACATCCAGAAGATCGAGCTTGCGATCCCATATGCATACAACGGCTTCCGCTCCGGCGCAGGATTTCTCACGCAGGACTTCCCTTACGCCCGCACGAAGATCATTCCACTCAACCGCGAGCGCATGGTCGCGAGCTTCGCTCCGGGAATCGAGCTTCCCTTGCATCCGTTCTTCGGCAGCATGGGAGTTGCTCCGCCTAAGGCATATGGACGAATCAGCAGCGCACCCCCGGGAATCCACGGCGGCAACATGGACAATAAGAAGCTTTTAGCCGGCACCACCGTTTACCTGCCGGTTCACGTGAAAGGAGCATTGTTCGAGATCGGCGATGGCCACGCAGGACAAGGCAACGGTGAAGTCGACATTACTGCGCTCGAGACTTCCCTAACCGGAACCCTGCAATTCATCGTGCGCACGGATCTGAAGGTAAGGTACCCGCGTGCCGAGACACCGACGTGCTACATCAGCATGGGATTCGACGACGACCTAAGCGAAGCCACGCGCATCGCCGTGCGCCAGATGATTGACTTCCTGGTTGCCGAAAAACACCTGAGTCGCGACGATGCCTACATGTTGACCAGCGTCGCTGGAGATGTAGACATCACGGAGCTGGTCGACGGCAACAAAGGCATGCACGTCATGATGCCGAAGAGCATTTTCGGGACCACCTCGCGGTAGCGGGTGGTGATTTCGGTAGCGGCTGTCAATCTTAGTCCTTCCATTGCAGTTCGTACTGCGTCGACGACAACTCCAACATCAACACCCGCTACGGCAGGTGGTTCCGTTCATTTTGATTGCCTGCCCTAATCCAACTTTCGGAGAATGGGTAGCCAGATGCTGCTTCATTCCCCACAACCGACCGAATCCAGAGACGGCATGTGCCTCAGGCTTAGGCCGTCGCGATACTCCATCAGATCGAGTGATCTGGAGTCGATGCCTTTTGAGGAAACGATAATCGCAGTCCTGCCACGACCGAGATCAACGACATTGAGCAGTTTAGGCAGGTCAGACTCGAAGCCGTAATTGGCAGTGGTTGTCTCAACGGCGAGTATGTGCAGTGCTGGTTGCGACGTCATCCATGCCGCCAGAAGGTAGGATGAATCATCTTTTTTCCCGAGTGATTTCCACTGTGCCCTTACGTAGTATCGGAGACTACCGTCTGCAACACGGAACGGCTGCACGGCAAGAGCCGGCGGGACTCGCTCCGCTTCGCGGCGCTGGTCTGCATCTGCCATCGTCTTCATGCGACCAGTGAGCAGCGAAGCCATTCGATTTTGAATGTCGCTCCGAACCGGCTCATCCACAAGGCTCGCGAATACCTGATCGGAACCGGGCTTTGCGATATCGTCCGGCACGTTCTGATGACGCCGTAAAAGGTAATAACCGCGGCTCGACAATAGGTCATTCCGATTGTTTACTGTAGCAATCGCTCCGATAGAAGAATCATTGCCAACATCCTCGTCTGATTCGCTTCCCAGAAGCGCACTCACCGTAACCGGAACAGCCCTTCCGTCCCCCATTAACAGGTCGTATTGGTCTCCCATCGCAAAGTGCTCTGCGTCCGGTCCCTTCTGGAAGTGCGCGATGTAGTCTGCAGGAAGTTCAACCTGATCAAAGAAGCCGTCAACTACGGCGTCCGGAAGGCGGCGGGCATTTGGCGGGATAGTGTGTTTGAACTTTACGCCTTGGAAGTAGACGAGTACTCGGTTCCCATCGTACCGGCCAGCGAGCCAGAATCGCTCACGCGCAGTCTGTCCGACGGCAGAAATATAAAGAAACGCAATAACCGTCATGAAAGTAAACGCGCGCACGGGAGACACCTTACACAGCAGGAGCACCGAGACGCAACTTACAGCTCCATTAATCAAATATTAAGTATCTCTTCCTTTTTATCTAAAGAACCTAACAGTCTCATAAGCGTCTATTGAGATAGCAGGACAGAATCTCAAAAAGCGGAACTTCTGACTCGAGATTCGCTCGACTGCAGCACGGCGGTGCAACTCTTGATCAATCCCGTTATCGGTCCGCAAATACTGAGCGTTTCACTCGCTAGTTCCCAATGGGGAGAAAAGCGGCCGGAATCGGAAACGGAGGGACCTCGCGGTCCCTTCGGAATTTAGTGAATGTGTTCTCAAATAAGAAGGAGCTACTTGTCATGAAACGTACTCGAAATCAATGGACAGCCTTGCCATTAGCACGCATGAACTCGATGTGGTTCTTTCCGATTCCCCAGTCGATGCGAACCTGAAGATCCGTGCCTACGCGCACCTACTCGGGGAGTGCGGCATCTCGTTCGCTGCATCTCCACGGATTGCGAAACGCCTGAAAGAAAAATTTCCGCAGTGTCTGAATGGAGTGCCGATGCTCCTTCCCACCGACAACACCGCTTTGCGGAGAAATCTGGATTTCTGGTTCGAAAGCCATGAAATTCATCCAGTAGTAATTGGAGAATTCGAGGACTACGCCCTCCTGTCCATCCACAATCGGCTTTCCGAATGCCGTCTCTCCCTTTTGGAAGAGCAGCGGATACCGGCGTTGCGAAATGGTTGCCGGCTCAAAGCTGAGCATCGTACGGAAGGTGAGTGTTCCCTGCCCTAGTCTGCGTTGCGCCATGGGCATGATCCAGTTGGTCGAGAAAAACTTGTCGCGTCCGCGCGGGCCGGTTTGCTGTGTGTCGGCCAGGAAGGCAACGCCGTGGAACATCAGCATCCAGTCGCGTTTGATGGTCATGATCATGTTGCCCGGAGTTGAATTGGGCTCGGCATCGGTGCCGGCGGTAGCATGGTGCTCGATAAGCTGAAGGAGCGAGTCGGACTGCATGTTGATCATGTCGTGATCGTCGCCGCGCATGTGGTGCATGGCATGGTTGGAGTCGATCTGCTGTGACATTTCCGAGCCGGCACTCGAACCCTGAGCCTCTAATCGCATCGCCGCAGCTGCGGTGAGCGCGAGAACTAACGCGATTTTTCGCACTTTCCCTCCGTAGGATTCTGTTCTGGCGACAAATAGGCAGGCATCTAGCTTTCGCTGAGACGCTCAGAGCAAAGAGTGGTATTGGCTAGATTCGGAGTGGCGCTGATCCCGGCGGACCGGAATCGTTGAAATCCGGCGACGAGCAACGTTGGGAATCAATCAAATGGATATCTGGACTGATTTGCGTGAATGACGTAGACACCAATCCCGAAACACTTGCTGCGTGAGACGGTAAAGCGCGATTGTGGCCTAGTGTGCAGCAGTCATGATTGGAGTGAGGGTGACTGACAGGTGCTGGTGTTGAACTGTCCTGGTGGCAAGGAGCAGGCTCGCTTGGGATCGCCGCAGATGCTGGCAACAAGACCACAGCGTTTCAAAAACACCAGACTCACGAAGATGAGTCCGAAGACCGCCATGATCGAAATTGGAGCACGTTAGGAAGATCATGCATCCGGGGAAGTGCAATGCAAATTCGCAGGGTGTCTGCACCATATAACACGCAGAATGTCCCTGTTTTCGCGTGCGCGCCAGGAATTTGCGCGGTTCCTGAGGGCGCGAGTACACTCGCCCATTCTTGGTCAAAGGTTTTGAGAAATTGCTGGAAACCGTCAATCTCAAGAAAAGTCTTTCGAAAGGCGCATACCGGAAGGCGATGCCCGAGCTTCAGGAGGGGCTCCGCAAATTGCAATATGCCGCTAAGGCTGCCAACGTTACTACGATCGTCTGCCTCGAAGGATGGGACGCAGCCGGAAAAGGTCGCGTCATTCGCAAGCTGACTCAGAAGCTCGATCCGCGCCTCTTTCGGGTTGTCGCTGGCACTCCGCCGACACCGCTTGAGCAGCGTTATCACTTCTTGCATCGTCATCAGCTTGCGCTCCCGAACTACGGCGAAATAGCAGTATTCGACCATGGCTGGTGCCGCCAGGTGCTGGAGGATCGCTGCAATAAAAAGATCAAGAAGTCCGAATGGCTGATCGCATACCAGCAGATCAACGAATTCGAGCGCTGGCTTACCGATGATCGCCAGTTAGTCATCAAGTTCTGGATGCATATTTCCAAAAAGAAACAGAAGCGGCGCTTTAAGAAATACTTTTCAGATCCCAATTTGGCGTGGCGAGTTACCAAGGAATACCGGCGGCAGCATCGCGACTACGAGGAATGGGTCTCCGCCGTCGAAGAAATGCTGGCAAGAACGGAAACCAGCTATGCCCCATGGCATGTGATCGAAGCCAACGACCAACGTTGGGCGGCAGTAAGAATTTTTGAAGTGCTCGCACAGACAATTGAGCAAGAGGTGGACAAACGAGGCCGGGAGGAAAGGCCGGGTCAGGCGACCGAGATCATTGAGGAAGTCCATAAGATCGCCGCAAAAAAGCGCGGCAAACGCTCTCGAGTGAATGGTGGTCATCTCGAGGCGGAGGTTGCCAATGCTTGAGAAGCTCGACATAAGCAAGAAGCTTTCCAAATCCGAGTACGGCGAGCAAATCAAGAGCGCTCAGTCGCGTCTCCGCAAGCTGGAACTCAAGATTTACAGGCAAAAAGTGTCAGTATTGTGCGTCTTCGAAGGCTGGGATGCCGCAGGCAAAGGCGGCGCCATCAAGCGTCTCACGGAGATGCTCGACCCGCGTGGTTTCTCGGTCTCAAGCTATGCAGCTCCGCAAGGGGAGGAGAAGACGCATCACTACCTCTGGCGTTTCTGGCGTGACTTGCCGCGAACTGGGCACGTATCGATCTTCGATCGCAGCTATTACGGACGAGTGCTCGTGGAGCGCGTGGAGCACTTCGCAACCGATGCTGAATGGCAGCGAGCTTATCAGGAGATCAACGAATTCGAATCGCATCAGGCGGCGTTCGGCATGGTGCTATGCAAATTCTGGCTCCACATCACTCCGGAGGAGCAACTGCGCCGCTTTCAGAATCGGGAGCTCGACCCTTTCAGACAGTACAAACTCACCGAGGAAGATTGGCGCAATCGGGCGAAAATCCCTGAATACACGGCTGCCGTCGAAGACATGCTGGTTCGGACCAGCACTCCCCATGCACCATGGTCCGTCATCGAAGCGAACGACAAGAGTTACGCCCGAGTGAAAGTCGTGGAGACGGTCGTGGAGTCGATCGAGAACCGATTAAACTAGGGAAAGAGCGCCATCCCCGTCTGACGCAGGTTCATACCGGGCCGTAGCGCCCACGAGGAACTCTATTTTCATGAATACTCCTGCAACTTCTGTGGCTGACTACGCCGCACGCGCGGTCGGACCAATCATTCTTCTAGGCGCTCCCGGCGCCGGCAAAGGCACGCAAGCGAAACAGATTGTGGAACGCTACGGCGTTCCCCAGATCTCTACGGGCGATTTGTTGCGCGAAAACGTAAAGCTTGGAACTGAACTCGGGAAAAGAGCAAAAGCGGTAATGGATTCCGGCAAACTAGTATCGGACCAGTTGGTATGTGACATGGTCGCTGAACGTCTCGCCCGTCCGGACTGCGCTCGCGGATTCATCCTCGACGGCTTTCCCCGTACCGTCGGCCAGGCGGAATGGCTCGATGGATTTCTGGCTGCACGTGGGTCAAAGCTGCCGCTACGGGTGATCAAGATCACTGTCGAGTATGACAAGCTGCTAAAGCGTCTTACGGGACGGCGTACATGTCCCGTTTGTGGAACCATCTACAACATGTACACCAATCCGCCGAAGGTAGATGAGGTTTGCGATCGGGACGGTTCGAAGCTGACATTTCGTAAAGACGACAGCGAAGAAGCGATCGGCACGCGCTTAAAGGCTTATGAGAACGACACACTCCCGCTCAGTGACTACTACCGCCAGCGTGGGATTCTGATAGAAATCAGTGGAGACTCCGCACCGGAGCAAGTAACGGACCAGTTGTTTAGAGCATTAGATAAGGGCGCTCTCTGAGTCCAGAGAACGCGGACCCGGGCGCCCCTCGCCGGGTGTTCTGCCTTGTGTGACGTCATAACTCTGTGGGTTCGCGACTTTTCAATCGCCTGATCATAAAATCGCGAAATTACAATATTGCAACACCCCAAGCGAGGGTGCCCGGACCCACGTCCTCTCTCTGCTAGTCGTGTATCCCAACCTGGTTCAGAATGAACGCGTAATCAAACGCAAATTCATGCAGCCGGTCGTAGCGGCCGGATGCTCCTCCGTGTCCTGCTCCCATGTTGGTCTTGAGAATCAGAATCTTCTTGTCATCGCGCGTAGCGCGCATCTTCGCTACGTATTTCGCCGGTTCCCAGTACATTACCTGACTGTCGTTGAATGAGGTCTTCACGAGGATGTTGGGATATATCTTTTTTTGAATGTTGTCGTAGGGCGAGTAACTAATCATGTAATCGAATGCCGGCTTCTCCTTGGGATTTCCCCATTCCTCAAACTCTGTAACGGTCAGCGGCAACGATTCGTCAAGCATGGTGTTCATCACGTCGACGAATGGCACCTTGGCGATCACAGCATGAAAGAGATCCGGGCGCATATTCGTAACGGCACCCATCAGCAATCCGCCGGCGCTGCCACCTTCGATCACCAGCTTTTCCTTGGAGCCGTACCCTTTGCCGACCAGGTACTCGGCGCAGGCTATGAAGTCGGTAAAGGTATTTTTCTTGCGCATCATGCGGCCGTCATCGTGCCATGTCTTCCCCATCTCTCCGCCGCCACGCGGATGGGCTATGGCGTAAACGATTCCACGATCGACCAAACTGAAAATGTTCGAGTTGAAGTTGACGTCGATTGAGATCCCATAAGAGCCGTATCCGTACACATACAGAGGAGCTGTACCGTCTAGTTTTTTCCCTTTGAGGTACACCACTGAAATGGGAATCTTGGTTCCATCGGCCGCAGCAGCGTAAAGTTGCTCGACGCGATACCGCGTCCGATCATATCCACCAGGAACTTCTTTCTGCTTGAGCAACGTGGAGGCGCCACTCGCCATGTCGTATTCGTAGACCGACTGCGGTGTTACAAACGATTGATAGCTGTAACGGAACTCCGTCGTGTCATATTCTCGGTTTATGTACGGCGTGGACACATAGGCAGCTTCCGGAAACGGGATTCGGTGTGACTTTCCGCTCTGAAGGTCTGCCACAGAAATCTGTGGCAAACCATTCTCGCGCTCGCAGGTGACGTAGTAGTTCTTGAAAAAGTCAGTGTCGTCCAGCATGACCGTCGGCCGATGGGGAATCACTTCCTGCCAATTTGACCTGTCCGGGGCGTTCACTGGAGCCTTGACGAGGCGGAAATTTCGCCCGGTGTCGTTCGCGCGGATATAGAAGAAATCGCCGTTGTGGTCGGGATAGTACTCGACGTCCTGCTTGCGTGGTTCGATTACCTTCCACTCCGCTGCCGGCTGATTCGCAGGAATGAAGCGGGCCTCGCTGGTCGTGTGACTTCCCGAAATGAGAAAGAGATATGCCTTGCTACGCGTCCTGAAGACTTCGACGCTGAAGCGTGCATCCGTCTCTTCGTAGGTCAGATCGTCCGGGCCCGTCGTTCCCACGGTGTGGCGATACAAGCGGTATTGCCGTTTTGCCGAATCTTCAACCGTGTAAAACAAGGTCTTGTTATCGCTGCCCCAGGCAACCGAGCCAGTCTTCTCGATGTGATCTGAGAGCAGATTGCCTGTGCGCAGGTCCTTTACTGCAAGCGTGTATTGCCGAAATCCGGTGTTGTCAGTGGAATAAGCGAGCAGGTTTCCATCGTCGCTAACCTGATAGGCAGCGACTGCCATGAAGCTCTGACCTTTTGCCAGTTCGTTTACGTCGAGTACGATTTCTTCCCGCGACTCCATGCTGCCTTTACGACGGCAGCGGATCGGATACTGCTTTCCCGCTTCGGTCCGCGCATAATAGAAATAGCCGCCGTATTTGTAAGGAACATCGACATCGGTTTCCTTGATGCGGCTGAGCAGTTCGCCGTAAAGCTTTTTCTGAAGAGGCTCGGTGAATTTCATCACCCCTTCGGTATAAGCATTTTCAGCGTCAAGGTAGGCCTTGACGTCAGGGTTCTTCTTGTCGCGCAGCCAGAAATAATTGTCGACAAGCTCATGCCCGTTGATCTCGGTGACCTTAGGAGTCTGCTTGGCGACTGGAGGAGCGGATGGCGCCGATGGCGCATCGGCGGCTTCGAGCGTAAGAGTAGGGAAGGACACACTAAAGAGTACAAGAAGCGGGACTACGCGGCGAGTCAGCTTTAACATTCAGTTCAGCTCCGATTTAAGTCATTGAAATACAGCAGCATAGCTGCATAGCATTCGGTATTTCCAGCAGGAAGTTTAAGACTCTCTATATTTCCCAGCTTTCTGCAAACCTTCATGGTTGACGGACTCAGCAGTGCTGACAAAGCCCAGAGTACCGCGTCTACAGCTGACCGCCGAAACGCTGTGGAGATGTCAGGTGTGCGCTGCCTGCGGTCGTTTTTTCCACGCGTACGTTAGGACCTGTGAGAAAGACGCGCTCGTACGTCTACAGCTCAATTTCAAGCTGCATCTGCGTTCGGCTCACATCCACATTCTTGTCAGGGCAAAGCCTCAGGCGAGTTGCGAAATCTCCTCTGTCACGCACGGGCTCGGACTAGCAGGGCGAACGCTTGTGTGACTCGTCATATGTTGCGTCTCGTCTGATGTCCAGAGCTGCCTGGAAAATAAGTTCTAAGGCCGATCGTCCCACATCGCCAAAACAGGACTATAATGCCCGCAAATATGGGCCATGAGGCCCACGGATAGCGGCCCCTTCGGACCCGCGTCGCCTCCGGACAACGAGTTCGAGGGACCAGATTAGAGACCCATCGAGGTGGATATGTCTGGAATGTCGCCGATAATCATGTTGCTCATCCTGTGGGGCGCGATCACGCTGGTTCTAGTAGTTCTTCTCATTTATCGCAGTACCCTGAGCATGCACGAAGACGATCAGCTCTTTCTCAGCGAGGGCGAGAGCGCGATGGCTCAAGAGCAGGCGGAGCTCCAGAAGAAAATGAGCAAGCTTCAGCCCTTTGTTCGAGCCTGCGGGGCACTGTCAGTCTTGCTCCTTGTCGTAATGGCTGGCCTCGGAGCCTACGACATGTACAAGAATTTCTAGAAACCGCCCACGATTTTGCCTGACTTCCTCGCATCGACCTCCCTTCCAGGTCACTTTCGGCGAGCCTGAGGCCGTATTTTGTAGTTTCGCGCGGCAACCTACTCTGCCGTATCAGCTTCTCTGTTAATGAAGTAGTTATTCCCCTGGAACAGCCTGAGGATGATCCATGCCAATTGAAACGAATCAAAGACCGGCGACTGAGAAAACGCGCAAAGCGCTGCTTCTGGACGGAGATAACGACCGATACCGCCGCAAGGAGAGGACAGGCCTTCTGCAAAAAGAGGGATTCAGGGTATTTCCAGTCCTGAAGATCGAGCATGCCCGCGCTCGCTGCAAGCCAGGCGCATTCGATCTAATAGCTGTCATCGCAGGCGAAAACGGCGAGCTCGCGATGGAGTTTTGCGATGGAATCCGGCGGAATAATCCGCAGCAGCAGATTTTGATGGTGGCCAGCGAGAACCAAAATCTTCCCGGTCGTGAATATGTCGTTTCAACTTGGGAGGAACTAATGAACCGGGTTGGCACTACTTCGAATGGTAGTGCCGGCTCCGCGACGCAGGCTCAGAAGACCTTGAGCGCCGCGTAAATCAGCTTTCACGGATCGACTTTTGGTCTAGACCCACCCGTCAGCTCCTGAGGGGCGCAAGTAGTGGCAGAAGCCCCAGAACTAAGCTAAGGTTATAGAAGTCACCAATGCGAAAGTGGCGGAATTGGCAGACGCACCAGACTTAGGATCTGGCGGGTAAAACCGTGAGGGTTCGAGTCCCTCCTTTCGCACCAAAAGCAGCAGCAATCAGCGCTCCAGCTTGACTGTGATTCTACGCTCTGCAAGATCAATTCTTCATTTTTTTGCGTGTGATCGTTGCCATGTCTCAGGGGTTGGACTGATTAAGACCGAATGCGGATTGGCCGAATGCTGAGAGCCGCATGGCGAAAGCCGCTTTAGCCCATCATCTTTTTCGCCTCCAGCTTCAGATCCAGACGACGGATCAGCCGCAGGAGCGAGTTGGGATGTAGTCCCAGTGCTTTGGCTGCTTCGATGTAACTTCCGTTGGCATCTTGGAGGGCCTGCAAGATCACTTGCCTCTTTGTATCCTTCATCGCGCCCGCGTACTTTGTAGCCGGGACTCCGGCAGGAGTTGCGGCTTCCGCGATTGCTTCCGGAAGATCCTCCGCCAGAATCGCGTCGGCAGAACCAAGGACCAAGGCGCGTTCAATGGCGTTTTCAAGTTCGCGAACATTTCCCGGCCAGTCGTACGCACTGAGACAAAGCCTTGCGCCCTCGCTCAGTCCCTTCGACCGCACATTACATTTCTTCGCTGCCTTGGAAATGAAATATTCTGCGAGATCAGCGATATCTTCGCGTCGCTCTCGCAAGGGTGGAACCTCGATGGATACGACGTTGAGCCGGTAAAAGAGATCTTTGCGAAACTTCCCTGACTTCACGCATTCCTCAAGGTCCTGATTCGTAGCAGCAATTAGCCTCAAATCAATCTTCATAGGACGCGTTCCGCCTACGCGTTCGAACTCACGCTGCTGAAGAACCCGCAGCAGCTTGGCTTGCAACGACACGGCAAGCTCGCCGACCTCATCCAGAAATAGCGTTCCTCCATTGGCAATTTCGATCTTTCCCTTTTTCTGAGCGGTTGCTCCTGTGAACGCGCCTTTCTCATATCCGAACAATTCGCTTTCGAGCAAAGTTTCAGCGATGGCGGCGCAGTTGATGGCGACAAAGGCCCCGCTCGCGCGTGTACTGTTCGTATGCAAGGCGTGGGCAACCAACTCTTTGCCGGTACCACTCTCGCCCTCGATAAGGACAGTCGAATCAGTGGGAGCCACGCGCCGGATGAATTCGAAGACTTCCTGAATACTCAAACTGCTTCCGACCATATTGTGCTCAACGGCAATCTGGCTGCGCAGCTCACGATTTTCGAGCTTCAGGTTCTCCACGTAGTTGATGTTTTCAAGTGCCAGCCCCGTAAGGCTTGCGATGGCGGCCAGGATTTGCAAATGGTTCTCGTCGAAGCTGACTCTGGCATCCTGAGTGTCCAGATAGATCACCGCTCCAACCTTGCCCGCCAAGGTAAGAGGCACGCACATGAGAGCGTGCATGGGAAGATCGGTAAAACTGGAACTCTTGCGCAGTTCGGCATTTTCTGGAACTTCACTGATCATCAGCCCACTACGTTCGCGGACTACCTTGGATACGATCGTGCGACTAACCTTGACAGGAAATCCTGGTCCCCGCCGTCGGTCCCATCCTACCGACCAGGCGATCTGACCGGGATCATCGCCGAAACCGAGAATAGCGCCGCGATCGGCAGGAACCACGTCGAAGATCATCCCGAGAAGTTGCCAGGCCAGCGATTCGCGATCACGAAGCTTGCTGATATTTTTCGCGATGACCAGCAGAGTGTTCAGGTCGCGCGCGATGCGTCCGCCTTGAACGAAATCTCTCGTAATCGTTTCTGGCTGGAGATACAGCGCATCCTCCTGCCGAAGCATAGTCTGCGCGCCTGCCACTTCGGAGGTATCTTCCAACTCCGCGTGGCTCGATTGCGGTTGAGCCACCTCCTCATCCTCGCGCAACATGAACGCAAAGACTGAACTGCCCAGAGAAATCTTATCGTCGTGGTGCAGTACTTGCTGGCTAATGGGGACACCATTCACAAGCGTTCCATGACGGCTTCCCAAATCGCGAATTACAAACTGGCCGTTCTCGCTTGTAATCACGCAGTGTTGCCGGGATAGGATCGGATCCGAAATGCAGACGTGATTCGATAACCCACGGCCGATAGTGAGCTCCACATCCCGCAACGGGATTTCGGACTCGGCCATTTCTCCGGCAATAGCAACTAGTTTGGGGGCTGAGCGACTGTCCACAGACTTTTAGGCCTTGGATGTGTGTAGCACAGTTCCCATCCTGCAATCCATCTCTGCGCTAACCGGACGGTGAGCAGCTGCTAACCGTCCGGTTAGCAGACCCAATCGAAGACATAACGATTCGCCCCTGTGCAAAACGGGCGAGTGCATCGATGTCCTTAAGAATCAGTGGCTTACATCTACAACTAGGTAGACATCCCGATTTTAGGACGCTGGCATTCGGGTTGCAAAAGCCAAGGCATGAACACGGAGATGGTTATGCCCCCCAAAGGAAACCCCAAGCCCTGGAATACCCCGGACTTTGAAGTCAGATTCAGAGAAGCGATGGGTCGGAGCATGACCCCTCAGGAGCGCGAGTTTTTCGGCCTGAAGGAAGAAGATGACGGAGATCAGGTTTCGTCGAATGAAGCCTCCGATCGCGCGCAGTTCGCGTGGCAGGCTTTGCGGCGAATCAGCGCGCTGCTTGGGTGAGGAAGTATGTTACGGACCTGCAGCGGCCAAGGCTAGATCGGCCGAACCAGCAGGTTGAGTGCATTGGCTGGAGTGGATCAAATGTATAGCGCAATTGGTCTACATCACGAGGGAAGTTGGATCGCCGCATGCAACCCATCGGCGTATGGCCACATCGATTCTGGCCTTTTACAGGACCTCCGCGTGGCTTACTTCTTCGATCCTGAATCAGTGCGCAAGAGCATGACTGACGTCGGCATCTGCTTAGTAAACGGAGTTCTCGATCAGGAACGCATTCAAGAGCTGCGAAACGTTTTCCCCAAGGATGCCCATGGCATTCGCAATCTGCTCGATCTGCAGATGATTCGCGAACTGGCCTGCTCAGAATCGGTGAAAGGACTGGCGCAGTCCGTTTTGGGTAACGATTGTTTCGCTGTGCGAGGAATCTTCTTTGATAAACCCTCGAATGCTAATTGGAAATTATGCTTTCATCAGGACGTGACTATTGAAGTGCAGTTCAGAAAGGATGCGCCTGGCTTCTGCAATTGGAGGGTAAAGGATCAAATCCAGTGTGTTCAACCACCGACTGAAATCCTGAAGCGCATCGTTTCTGTCCGTCTTCATCTGGATGATTCGCGCAGCGACAACGGTCCACTGCGCATCTTCCGCGGTAGTCATAAAAATGGGCGGCTAACCCAGTCGCAAATCGACCAGATCATTGAGTCGGAGACTCCGGTCGAGTGTCGTGTTCCAGTTGGGGGGGCGCTGATGATGAAGCCTTTCGTTGTACACGGCTCATCGTCAGCGCTTAATCCTACGCACCGCAGAGTGATTCATCTCGACTACGCTGCGGATGATCTGCCGCATGGACTTGAATGGCGTCACCGCGTTTACTCGGCATGAAGTATCCTAGCGATTACTTCATCGCCGAGGACTCATGCCCGTGCCGCCGCAACCGCCCAGCGTAAAACTCACTTCCACAAACGATTACCGCGAGAGCTACTCCAACAGCGTGCAGGTACGCGTAAGCGTATGGGACTTCTTTCTGGCCTTTGGTACACTCCGCGCCCAAACACCCACTGAGGTCGAGGTGGCCAATTTCCAGGGAATCTATTTGAGCCCGCAGCAAGCCAAAGCGCTGCTGATGATTCTTCAGCAGAATGTCTCGCAATACGAAAGCGCGTTCGGCGAGATCAAGCTCGATCCACAGTTTGCACAGCAGGGACCGGTGAACTGATCTTGTCCCAAGCTTCTCAGTGACAAAATCGCTCAGGACAACATGCGCTTGAGGCCCGCCAGAGAGAATGCAATCAAGTCTTTAAATTTTCTTGGAATTCGTGGCGTTCACATTTTCGCACTAATCTTTACGACGATTTTCCTTCTGCATTCGCCATTGCTCCGCCTTCCTTACTTTTGGGATGAGGCCGGCTATTACATTCCCGCCGCGTACGATTTCTTCACGCGCGGGTCTTTGATTCCGAGCTCTGTCCCCAGTAACGCGCACCCTCCGCTTCCGCAGATTTATTTAGCCTTTTGGTGGAGGCTCTCGGCGTTCAAGCCCGCCGTAACGCGGACGGCGATGCTTCTGGTGGCTGCTTTTGCGCTAGTCGTCATTTTCAAACTCTCGCAAATGTTGGCTAATACGCAGATTGCGATAGCAGTGACTATTTGCACCGCGCTTTATCCCGTCTGGTTTGCGCAGACCTCGCTGGCGCACGCCGATTTGCCGGCTGCAGCATTCTCTTTATGGGGACTTTACTTTTACTTTCGCAGCTCCCTTGGCGCACCACCGACTTTTGCTACGAGACAGGAGATGACGCCCGAAGCACCGCACCGGCAACGCGATGCATGGCTGGCAGCAGCCTTCTTCTGGGTGAGCGCACTCTCAAAAGAGACATCCGTCATCATTCCGATTTCTCTCGCGATTTATGACTTAATGGCCAAACTGCGATGCAAGCCCGCAGGTTCGGTGCAGATTGTTGTGCGCTCAGCGCTGCTGCTCTCGAGCGTGATACCTCTTGGGATTTGGTACCTTTACCACCGGCTACGTACTGGGTTCTTTTTCGGGAATCCGGAATTCTATGCTTACAACGTTGCAGGAACTCTCGCACCTTTGCGGGTCATCCTGTCGATTGGCCTCCGTTCATGGCAAATGCTTGGCTACATGAACTTGTGGCTGCTTACGCTGGCTACGCTGTGGGCTATGCGTTATCCAGCGCTTAAAGAGCGCGATGGCAGTGAGCATCCCCGCATCGCGCTGCAAGTTCAATACCGTATTGCCGCGATTCTCGTAGCGAATGCACTTCTGTTCTCGTTGGTTGGAGGAGCAGCGCTCGCGCGCTATCTACTTCCGGTCTACCCGCTAGTGATCCTGATCGGCATTTCAACTGTGCGCCGACGCCTTGCAGAGTGGACCGCCGTCGTAGGCCTGATTCTCGCAGGATTCGTGCTATCCCTCTTCGCGAATCCATTTGGCTATAGCGCTCCCGAAGACAACCTGTCGTATCGGGATTATGTGATGTTGCACAAGCAGGCTGTAGACCGACTGCAACAACGCGACCCCCACGCTCGTGTGCTAACTGCCTGGACAGCGACGGACGAACTCACAAAGCCATTTCTGGGCTACGTAAAGCAACCGATGAGCGTGGTTCGCATTGCGGATTTCTCGTATGAGCAACTGCAACTTGGTCGCATGGCCTCGGGAGAATACGACGTTGCCCTCTTGTTCTCTACGAAACAGACACCCCAGACTTCATTGCTCGACAGGTGGCCCTGGTGGGAGCGCGTCAGCCACAACTACTTCGGATTTCACCGAGATCTCTCCCCGCAAGCTGCAGCCGAAACCCTTGGAGGCCGCATCACTTGGGAGGAGAGACGTGGCCGGCAGTGGGTTGCGATCGTGAATTTTGATCGGATGGAGAATGCGCGCCGTGATACTGAAGTCTTCGGCGGTGATGCAGGAGCTATTCACAGCCGAAGCGCCAAAAGCCGAACGGGTTAGTTCTACACTATTTCGCTAGTGGAACCGTAGCTGCCTGTTTCGCCTTCGCCAACTTCACCGTGGCTTTCGGATGTTTCTTCTCCGTCACCGCAGCAGTAACAGCTATCTGCGGCGGGCGCTTTCCGAAATATTTATCGGCGTGCGCCTGCATAGTTGGCATCGCTAAATAAGGTTTGGAGTAGTCGTTGCGCGCGTTCCAGAACAGGAAGCCAATGCCGCCTTGATCTCGTGCAGTGCTTACTTGACGCAGAATGTACTGCGGCGAATAGCTCTTCGTGCGCCAGGAGAATGCCTGCAGCCAGGGACGGATCACAACGCCACTGCCTGCCGTGATGGTTTCAAATCGGACCATCGACGTTCCGATGAAGTGCTCGGGCTCGTCGCCGGGATGAGCGTAGCCGTCCATTCCAAAGAAGTGCGAAGGATAGATCATCGGCGAGAGGACATCGCAGTACTTGGCCATACGCACAATGTCTTGCCCGGTATGCGCCAGATCGACGTTGCGCTGCCACGCCATAATTCCGAATACATCGAGCGAGACCAGGACGCCTTCAGGATGCAGCTGCTGATACGCACGATCAAGGAAGTCGGCGATTACATCAGCGCGCTTCCAATCAGGATGTGCCGTCTGGAAATGGAACTTCGCGTCCGCCTGGTTCCCTTCAGCCGGAAAACGCACATAGTCGAACTGGATCTCGTCGGCTCCAGACTTTGCCACCCACTTCGCTAAGGCGATGTCGTATTCCTGAACTTGGGGATTGGAAGTATCAGTCCACACTAGCTTCCCGTTTTCACGCCATGGCTGCCTTGTAGAACGCGATTGCACAGCGAGTTCCGAATGATCACGAGCAATGTGTTCGTCGCGGAAAAGCGCAATGCGAGCAATCGCATGTAGGTTCATCGAGTGGAGATAACGAACGAACTTCGGCAAATTGGGAATCGCCCGATGATTGTGCGGGGCCAGCGCATCCTCGAACGGCACGCTCAGTGAACCGTCGCTGTCTTTGATATCGAAGACCACAGAGTTTCCGCCCACCTCATGCCAGTGCTGAATGATCTTGATCCCCTTCGCGCTACCGGCCATCGCGCCCGTGAGATAAATCGCGCGCACCTCTTCATCCTTAGCCATCGGTACCGAGTGCTCAACTATGGGCTGGGGCTCGATACACGGAATCAATAATGTCTGCCCCTTCTTCACGTACAGTTGCTTTTCAGGCAGGTGATTGACATTACGAATCTGCGTTTCCAAGTCGCTGGCCAGCATGACCGATGACTGCGGCAAATAGTGATGAGCAATCGCACTTACCGGTTCGGTCTTCTCCACGGCATATGAAATTGTGTTCGGAGGAAGTGCAGGACTGGTGGGCACTGCCGCCGTAGCGCTCTGGGGAGCCGATGCTGGGTTTTGAGTGGCGGCCTTGGAGACGCCGCATCCAGAAATCGCAAAAATAAACGCGAGAGTTATCACAGACCCGATGGTACGAACGGGAGAGGATTGCATGGATTTTTTGTCCTGAGTCTCTGAAGTAATCCGGACTATAGCATTGATTCCAGAGTACCTCTTTTGCATTCGGAGCTGACTGGTTACCAAAGGGTTGGCTAGCCATTGCCTGCCAGTTTTGATACGCGGCAGATGCGGTACAGGATGCAGCAATGGCCTGTGCAAAACTTTCAAACAACTCAACTTGCCGGTTTATGTATCTGACCAGATATACGGTCGCTCTACACTGAGCGGCGGTCCCATGGAACATTGATGAGGGACTTCTAATGAGAACCGGCCTAAATGCCGCGCTTGACCCCACTCGGCGGGGTTCGGACGCCGAAGATTTCGAGCGCAACTTGCGTCGCAGGATCGTCGGTCAGGACGACGCAATTCAAAAAATGACCGAGATTTATCAGATGTTTCTGGCAGGATTGAATCCTCCCAATCGTCCTGTCGGCAATCTTCTTTTTCTTGGCCCTACTGGTACTGGCAAGACTCGTGTGGTAGAAGCGGTCGCGGAGACGCTCTTTGGCGAAACTCGCGCCTGCATCAAGATCGATTGCGCGGAATTCCAGCATAGTCACGAAATTGCCAAACTCATCGGTTCGCCACCTGGCTACCTGGGACATCGCGAGACTCATCCTCTGCTCACGCAGGAAGCGTTGAACCAGTGGCACACAGAAAAGCTGCGTCTCTCGCTGCTACTCTTTGACGAGATTGAAAAGGCCAGCGACTCGCTGTGGCAATTGCTGCTCGGCATTCTCGATAAGGCCACGCTCACGCTTGGAGACAACCGTCGAGTCGATCTTTCTCAATGCGTCATTGTCATGACGTCGAACCTCGGCGCCGGAGAGATGAGCGAACTCATCACCGGAGGTCTTGGCTTTGGGCAGAAGTCCAATCAGATCGATGCCAAGCTCGATGACAAGATCACTCGCACCGCCACCGAAGCGGCTCGCAGGAAGTTTTCGCCTGAGTTCATGAACCGCATCGACAAGGCAGTAGTGTTCAAGACGCTCAAACCGGAGCATCTGGAGCAGATTCTCGAGATCGAGTTAGGAATGGTTCAGCAGCGGATTCTGCAAGCAACCGGCAATGCTCAATTTGTCTTCAGCTGCACGCCGAAGGTCAAAAAGTTCCTGCTGCAGGAAGGCACGGACAGCAAGTATGGAGCTCGGCATCTCAAGCGCGCGATCGAGAAGAATGTCGTATTCCCACTGGCGAATCTTGTCGCAACCGGTCAGTTAAAGCTTGGCGACTTCGTGCGCATCGACATGCAGGAAAGCAAGCTCTCCTTCGTCAAAGAAGCGGAGGGAGCCTTGGTTCCGGTGTTGCTCGAAAAGTATGGTCAGGAAGTCGGAGCCGCTGCCGCTGGGGCGGCTGCTCGCCCCGCAAGATCGCCACTCACGAAACGCGATTTCGGCCCATCCAGCCTAGTCGATAAGTGATTCATCTTCATTTAGATGGCTAGAAGAGAGCGGCCTGCGTCGCTCTCTTTTGTCTTTATCGGCATCTACTAGCCACCGCATGGCCCTCCTGCGCAACTCCAGCGGGAAACTGAGGTTCTCTACAATAGGAGGTTTGAATTGCGCACCCGTCGAGTAAGAGGAGAGTGTCAATGACGCTTTATCCGCGCACAACTCGAGTAACTGCAGTAGTGCTCTGTCTATTGCTCTTAGCTCCTGAAGGACTTCTCGCGCGTGTTCAGCCCACTAGCGGCTCGAACATGTTCACAGTCGATCAGGAGATTCAGGCTGGCCAGGAAGCGGTCGCGCAGACCAACCGCCAATATCCGGTTTTGCCCGATTCAAGCCAAGTCACCCAATACGTCCAACAACTGGGACGTAGACTTGTTCAGTACGCTCCAGGAGAAAAGTGGCCCTACCAGTTTCACGTGGTCAATCAGAAGGAGATTAATGCCTTCGCCCTGCCGGGTGGACCGCTATATGTAAACGTGGGAACCATTCAGGCTGCGGACAACGAGGCTCAGCTCGCCGGCGTGATGTCGCATGAACTCTCGCACATCATTCAACGCCATGCCACTCGCGCAGCTACCAAGCAATACAAGGCACAGGTGGGCTTGGGAATTCTCGGCGCAGTCCTAGGCGGCAGCATCGGAGGACAACTCGCTGCTGCCGGCATTTCCTTCGCAGCAGGCTCCTACTTTCTGAAGAACTCGCGGCAATCCGAGAAGGAAGCTGATCTGCTCGGAACCGACATCATGTACGACGCGGGCTACGATCCCATCCAGCTGCCAAAGTTTTTTGAAAAGATCGAAGCCGAGGGCAGTCAGGGTCCCCAGTTTCTCAGCGATCACCCAAACCCAGGCAACCGCGTCGCCTACTGCGAAGCCGAGGTTCAGACGCTTCCCTCAAAGCGATTCCGCGAAGACAGTCCGCAATTCGCTGAGATTCACCGTCTGGTGATGAACATGCGTCCGCTGACTGCGCAACAAATAGCGGAACAGGACCAACGCGGCGGCTTTAACCCTAGCGGTGTGAGTGATGGTTCCACGGGCGGGCAAGTGAGTTCGGTATCGCGCGACACCGGATATTCCGCCAGCGGCAATTTCCAGCAACTGAATCATGGCGCCTTCACAATTAGTTACCCGTCGAACTGGCAGGTCTACGGCGATACTCAGTCCGCGGTCACCATCGCGCCACAAAATGGGGTTGGGAAGGACTCCAACGGGCAGAGCTCAGTAGCGGTCGGCGTAATCATAGATCGCTTCGAGCCGGAGCAGGGCCGTCCCCTCGATCAGGCGACCCACGACCTGGTTGCAAGCCTTCGACAATCAAATCCCGATTTGAGACAAGTCGGAAACGACGAAACGATTCGTGTGAACGGAGTGCCTGGCCGCTCCGCCGATCTGATCGGAACTTCGCCGATTCAGAGCAACAACGGACGCGCACAAAGAGAGCGCGATTGGTTAGTGACCGTCGGCCAGCAGGATGGGACGTTGCTCTACCTGGTGTTCATCGCACCGCAGAATCAGTTTGATCAGTTACGTCCCACATTCGAGCAGATGTTGAGGACGCTCAGATTAAAGTGATTTTTCGCCGAGGAGACAGGAAGAAAGCCAAAAGGCGGATTGAACACCGGAGGACCCGAAAGACACAGAGGGATGCGGTTTTTCTCGATCTCACTTCTTTTTTCGATGTTACTTCAATGATCTGAACGGTTTGTGCAATACCTCTTCACCCAATGGAAACCTCCGTGCCCTCTGTGTCCTCCATGTTCCATTGCAGTTTTGCTTCTCTCCGTGTCGCCACGGTGAATTAGCCCTTTTTCAATTCCACGAGCACCTGCCGAGCCACCTCGCGCAGAGTCTCAAAAACCCCGCTTCCCTGAAATGCAATCGCCTCAAACACTGGCTCATTCCTCTTCAGTAAGTCCTTCTTCAGCTCTTCCACAGGCATCACGTTCGGCAGATCCCGTTTGTTAAGCTGAAGGACGTAGGGAATTTTTGCAAAGTCGTAGCCGTGTTCTTTGAGGTTGTCCTGCAAGTTGTCGAGTGCCTCGATGTTGGCGTCCATACGCTCCGGCTGTGAATCCGCGACGAAGACTACTCCATCAACTCCTCGTAGGATGAGCTTACGGCTGGCGTCGTAGAAGACCTGTCCAGGCACGGTGTAGAGGTGAAAACGCGTCTTGAAACCACGGACCGTTCCCAAATCGAGTGGAAGGAAGTCGAAGAAGAGCGTTCGGTCGGTTTCGGTGGCCAGCGAGATCATCTTGCCCTTTTGCTTCTCGTTGGTCCTCTCGAAGATGTGCTGAAGATTGGTAGTCTTCCCGCCTAAACCCGCTCCGTAATATACGATTTTGCAATTAATCTCGCGGGCAGCGAAATTGATGAAGCTCAATTAGTCGTCCTCACAATGAGCCGCATTTCGGCGGGGTTCGTCTTGCGGTAAACAATGCTGAAACCGGTTCTTATACCATACCAGTTTCATGCAATTGCATTGTGCACTGAGGTACTCTTACTGTCGCCCCGGAGGTAACGGATAGTATCCCGCCTTGGCCGTCACGCGCAGCCCCGGACGAGCCACGCGCACTTCGATGTCGCGATAATTCTCAGCCAGAGTGCCTTGCGTGTAATAGCCAAGCGTGTACTGATTGCGTGCGACCAGGGTCACTGCAGAGTAAGCGTTCTCGATCGCTTGCTTGGTGAACTCGCTGAAAACTTCTCCGCCGGTTGCGCTCGCATACTTCGGAAGAATGTTGCCGGTGCCCGTGCCGGGAACATTCACCTGCTCCAGCTTCCGCCAGACTGGAATGCCCGCCGGCCCCACGCCGATCGCATAGACAGAGATCTTGTTGGTCAACAAAATCTTCAACACATCGGCATAAGAGGCGCGGCTGCCGTCTTCTCTTCCATCTCCCACAATCATGATCACGCGACGCCGAGCGGGCTGCACTTTGGAAAGATCGAGCGCAGCCTGCAGTATGGCGTCGTTTAACACTCGACGATCTTTAGGAATAATCGGTATCTGCGGAACGCTTGGATCAAGCGGTCGCCCATTCACTGTAGGACCACCTTCGAACGGACCACCGCTTACAGGAACTCCGCCGCTCTGTTGTCCGCGCTTGGTCTCCACAATGCGATTGAGGGCCGCGGTCAATCGATCTCCAGCGGTGGTGAAACTCGATTCTCTTATGACCGAATTTCCATACGTATAAACAGCCACTTCATCGTATTGACTAAATGCTCCCTGCAAAGCCTGAACACCGGATTGCACTTTGCGCAATGATGTATCCGCCATGCCGACATCAATCAATACCGCCGCCGAAATCGCTAGAGGATCGCTGGTGAAGTAAGTCACCTTTTGGCGCGCGCCATTCTCGTAAACCGTAAAGTCCTTCGGCAGCAGGCCTTCCACCATCTTGCCGTAGCTGTCCTTGACCGTGACCGGAATCTCCACAAAATTTGTAGTGCTGACGAGCTTGTACAAGCGATCAGTATCTGGGGTTACTGGATTGCGAACCGGCTGACTTGCAGCAGGAGGATTGTCACTATTGGCGCTGGCCGAGTTTCCAGCCTCAGGCTGTGCGGGCTGATCTACTCTGGGCTGCGCCGCCGGAGGCGCAGAGTCGTGCGAGCTGGATTCCGGAGAAGCGGGGGGCGCAGGAGGCGGAAAGGTCTTCTGCGGCTGCGGCGCGTCGGGAAGATTCTTCGGCTGGGATTGGGCGCTAACACCCATTGCAACTGCAAGAACGAAGTGGAAAGTCAGCAACAGCCCTCGCCATGGTCCTGCCTGCATTCACTTCCTACCTTTCAAAAGTAAGACCGCCACGATGATCGCCGAGCCAACCGCACGACAAACACACTACAATTGTGTCTAAGCTTAGCAAAAAGCCACCTGTATCCTTATGAAGTTCCAAGACCCGTTCTTTTGCAACGTAATTCGCCGGATTCTCTCATTATTTCTCCTTCCCCTGTGTTGGATGATGCTGGCCTTGCCGTCGGCCTCACAAACTCAGAACCTGCCGCCCCCAACGAGTCCCGACACCGGCCCACAGACCAATAGCGACGAAGGCGCCGGTCCTACCATTCGCGATCGCACTAAAAAGCAGGAGGACAATGCAGTCGAGACCCTGAAGGTCAACGTCGACGTCGTGAGCCTGCTGTTCAACGTGAAGGACAAAGGCGGACACCTGCTTCCCAACCTGAACAAGGACGAGTTTCAGATCGTGGAAGACGGAAAGCCGCAAAACATCAAGTACTTCAAAGCGGAATCGAACCTGCCACTCACGATTGGCATCCTTCTCGACACCAGTTTCAGCCAGGATCGCGTGCTTCCTATCGAGAAAGAAGTTGGCGCTCAATTTCTGCAACGACTGTTGCGCAAAGAGGACGAAGCTTTTCTCATCAGCTTCGACGTGAATGTCGATCTCCTTCAGGACTTCACCAACTCGGAACACGACATTCGCAAAGGAATGAACACCGCCAAGATCAACGGCGGTGGCGCGGTCGGGGGGCTGCCCGGTATCGGGCAGGGGCCAGTGCCTATCGGCAATCCGAAGGGCACACTGCTCTACGACGCGGTCTATCTGGCAGCACACGACAAACTGCGGAGTGAAGTCGGTCGAAAAGCTCTCGTCCTATTAACCGATGGCGAAGACCAGGGGAGCCAGCTCAAGCTGCAAGACGCCCTCGAAGCCGCCCAAAAATCCGATGCCATTGTCTACGTCCTGCTGATCAGCGATAGCGGAGTCGCCGCAGGAACTGGCGCTGGACTCATGAAAAAGCTCTGCGAAGAAACCGGCGGACGCGTGATCCACGTTGGCAACAATCGTGACAAGCTCGAGAAAGCCTTCGACCAGGTTTCAACGGAACTCCGCAGCCAATACAGCATTGGCTACACGCCAACCAACAACAAACATGACGGCACGTTCCGTAAGGTGGAAATCAAGACCAAGGAAGGTTATAAGGTCCAGGCGAGGAAGGGATACTACGCAGCCGCGAGCTGAGTCAAAGCGAGAGACGCAAGCATCCTCCCTCTCCAGTTTGCGCACCGGCAAATCGCGACGAAGGCTAACCAAACAGCATGGAGAAACGCAGCATCCTGCGCCCTACTGAGCACCCACTGCTGCCGAAGCTCTCTCCGCTGACCGCGGTGCGAAGTAGCCCTTACGGCTACGAACCTTGTACTTCTTATTGAGCGCTTCGATATCGATGCTGCGGTATTTTCCATCAGTCAAAAAGTCGGCTGGCTTGTAGGAAACCGCATATTGGCTGCGCAGCTCTTCCTGAATCTGCGAGAAGGCGTCGGAAACTTCTTCGATCTTGAACGGGAAGAAAGCACGTCCGCCCGTGGCGTTTGCGATGACTTCGAGAATCTTGTCTCCACGGCTCTTGGTGCCGCTGACATTCGTGCTGATCGTGTACACAATCACTTCAGCGCGCTGTGCCTCTTCGATCGCGTCGTCGCGCGTTACCCGACTCTGGTTGTCTTCGCCGTCGGATAGCAAGATAATGGCGCGGCGCTGCCCTCCACGGTTGCTCGTTGTCTTGATGAGCTTGTCGTGACAGGCTCCATACACCGCGTCGTACAGCGCGGTGCCTCCGCCCGGACGCAGCATGCGAACGCCCGCGGCGAGCTTCTCCGGATTATTCGTGAAGTCCTGCGTGATCTCAGGAGTCGTATCGAAGCCAATCACGAACGCCTGGTCGCGATCCGGGTGAACGATCTGGTTCAAGAACTCGATCGCAGCCTGCTGCTCAAAACGAAAGCGATCGCGAATCGAGTTGCTGGCGTCTACTAACAGCCCTACCCGAAGTGGGAGATTTGTCTCCGAAGCAAAATTGCGTACGTTCGCCGGCGGCCTGTTGTTGTCGAGAATGCGGAAATCCGCTTCCTTGAGATCCTTGACATAGTGGTTGTGCTTATCAGTAACGGTGAAGACGACATTTACTTCGTTCACTGGAACAACGATGTTGAACGGTTTATCCTGACTCCCTTCAGCTTCGTTCTTATTAGGAGCAGGAGGCGTCTGCGCCTGAGCTGCCGGTTCCGTTTGGGGAACGCCATTCGCCGGTTGATGTGGTCTGAGCTTCGGATCGAGAGTCTCGAGCACCGGCTGCTGTGGCTTAGCATCTTCGGACGCAGGGGGAGCGGCCGGTTGAGCAGGTTGCGGCGGCGGAGCCGGCGGACGTTGCTGTTCCAGAGTTGCTGAAGGCGCCGAAGGCAAGCTGCTGCCATCTTGGGCAGAGGCACTAAACGCCAGAGCCGCAGCCAATGGCGCGATTAGAATTAAACGTGAGACTCTCATCGGAAACACTATTATAGCTGTCCTGAAAACAGGGATGCATGTTACCGATAGCAAGTCGTCTGCCAACACTGCTCCGATTCCACAGCACCTTATGAATATGAATCCTTCAACTCCAGTTTTTTGAGGAAGTTCTGAAGCTCCTCAGGGAGGGGACGCTCAAAATGAAGACGCTCGTGAGTAATCGGATGTACGAACTCCAGCCGGGCGGAGTGAAGAAAATTCCGAGTCAGAGAGAGTTGCTCGTCGCTACCACGATTTTCTCGCTTACTTCGCGTCACTGGCCTTTGCGCCTGCAGCACTCTTGGTGCTCCATAGAGGGTGTCTCCCACAACGGGATGATGAAGTGATGATAAGTGCACCCGTATCTGATGAGTCCGTCCGGTTTCGATGTCCACATCCAGCAGGGCGAATTTGCCGTAACGCGTGTCCAGTTTGCGCCGGATGACGAAATGCGACACCGCCGCTCTCCCGCCTTCACGCCGGGTGGTCATGCGCATTGGACGCAGGCGGTCGCGGCTGATCTCAGCTGAAATCATTCCCTTCTCCGCCGGCCAACCACTCACTAGTGCGATATATTTCTTCTTGACTTGCCGCGACGAAAATTGCGCCGCCAACTTGCGATGCGCTTCCTCGGTCTTCGCCACAACCATCAGGCCACTGGTTTCTTTGTCTAAGCGATGTACGATTCCGGGCCTGGCTTCGCCTCCAAGTTCACTCAACTTTTGAAAGCGAAATAACAAAGCATTCACCAGCGTTCCACGATTGCGCTCCTCATCGCCTGCTCCAGCATGAACAATCATTCCTGCAGGTTTGTTGATAACCGCCAGATATTCGTCCTCGTAAACCACCTCCAGCGGGATGTCCTCGGGAGTAGCTTTCAGTGGCGGACGCTCCGCCTCGCCAAGCACCTCGATCAGTTCGTCGCCATGCAACTTCAGCGAAGGCTTAGCAATCGCGCCATTTACCTGAACCTTTTGCTGCTCGATCAGTTCCTGCACGCGCGCGCGGCTGACGTTCATAAGCGCTGAAGTGAGAAATTGATCGAGACGGCGTCCTGAGTCTTCTGAAGTTGCTCGGAATGCTTGCTGTGCTGCTTTCATGTATTTAGCGGTGACCTAGCGAGCGGCAGGTGTAGGAAGGGGCATCGGCTTCAGCCGTGCCGGTAAGAAGCTATCTCTACCTTCGCTTCAGCCGCTGGGGGTTTTCGGCTGCGACTCGAGTAACAGCTTTGATTCCAAAATGGAAACCTCAGCAGCTAAGGCCTTACTGAAAACAAGGGCCCATCGCCGGCCTGCCTTGAAGTCGTGCTCCCCCTACCGTGAGGCATCTTCCGAGAGTTTATCGAGCAAAATGTATTGCATTCGGTAGGCTCCATCACGCGATCGTCACAAGCTGAGATCTGCGGCTACCCTGCGGACGCGAGCAGAGCACCCACATCACCCCGCCACTAATAACAAGGAGCAAAGCGATGAACTGCGTAGCGCTCATGATCCCGCCAAACATCGATCCTCGGTCAGGATCTGCCCGTAGGAATTCGAGAAAATATCGGGCTACGCCGTAAAGGAATAGGTACAAAGCAGAGATCTGGCCTTCGAAGCTGCGATGACGAAACACCCAGAGCAGTAAAAGAAAGATGAGCAGTTCAACCAGGAATTCGTAAATCTGTGTGGGATGCAGCCGTATGCCGAGCGGTGTACCAGCCCACTTCGCCATAGGATTCGTGAAGGTCACTCCCCATGGCAAATTCGTTGGCTTCCCAAAACAGCACCCGGCTGCAAAGCAGCCAAGGCGCCCGATCGCATGTCCAATGGCGATCCCCGGAGCAAACGAGTCGGCGGTTTTGAGTTTGGGGAGATGGTGCCGCACCGCGTACCAGTAGCAAACGCCAATGGAGAGCAGCAGTCCGCCAGAGAAGACGCCCCCCGACTGCAAAGTATCGAAGCTAAACAGATTCAACGGCAGATCCGGATGCTCCTGCCAGGTCGTGAACAGATACAACAACTTCGATCCCACGATACCGGCAAGGATCGCCACGAGACCCATGTTCCACATCGTGTCCACATCAATTCCCTGCTTACGTGCAAGGTGGACAGTCACGAGAAGCCCGATGATCAGGCCTGAGGCAACAAGAACGCCGTACGTGGGTACGAAGAAATGCCCAATTTGGAAGAGGCGGGGATACACGAAAATTAGCTAAGCTGCTCAGCTCCTATGCCGCTAGCTTAGCAGCTCAGAAGGTTAGGAGCTCAGCAGCTAAATGAAAAGCCAACCCGCGGGGCCGTACCAGGCGGGCCGTTCATGAACCCGTCCTAAGACGGTGGGAACTCTCCGCGGTTCTTTAGGCATTTCCGTACTGGCGGAACTTCGCACACCGAACCGATTTTTCGAGTCGAGCCCCCTGTTCATTGAATGTTGGTTCAATAAACGGTTACCGCCAGTACCTGCTTTGCAGGCTGGCTTCCAGTTCGAATGCTAGTCAAAGCTGAAGGGGATGGCAAGCAACTGGCTTTCGGCGCTCGGCAGCCGGCTTTTAGCCAGTAAAGATTTTAGCGGGAACTCACACCAGCCTTGTTGGCCCAACGCCGAGAGTCGAACGCCGAAAGCCTCAACCGTCAATTCACCCGATCTTCCGATCATCGATAATTTCGTCCAGCATTCCAGAAAGCGAATTGGCGCGCCGCAGGTAGGTGTCAGCGATGCTGTCGTACTTCTTCTTGAGCAGGTGATACTCGTCGGCAATGTTGAGAGCGGCGAGCACAGCGACTCGAAGTGAATCGACTGTTGAAGTTTTCTCTGCCACTGCACGCATTTTCAGATCTACATATTCCGCGAGTTTGACGATGTGGTCCGGATCGGTTCCACGAAGGGTGTAGCCCTGGTCGTAAATCTCTACGCGTATGCTGTCATTCGCTTTTTGTGCCGTTTGAGCTTGACCCATATTCAGGACGCCTCCGCTCCCATCGTATCGAGCTGCTTGAGCATCTTCTCGACCCGACCACGAACGTCTTCACGATCGCGCCGGAGGCCGACCATCTGTTCACGCAGAGTCTCGACTTCTTCCTCGCGGTCTTCGAGTTGTTCACGTAGACGCGTCACATCGCGCTCGGCAATGGCCCGAGCCTCACGTGCCGACTTCAGCAACTCGATTGTCTTGTAAACCTTCTCTTCCAGCGCCTGAAACTCGTCGACGGAGACAGCGGACTCAAGCTCGGGGAGCGCCCTAGCAGACATGAGCACAAAACCTCAAGGAATAATTTTAGTGGCGCGCATTTGGAGTATAGACCACGTGATAGGTGAAGGATGCCTGTGAATTCTGTTGATAAACAGGGAGAAATAAGAAATCGGATCATCGGGTCATCGGGTAAAGTGAAACCTGAGGCTCTCGGCTCTCGGCTTTCGACGTTCTGCCTGCAGTCCATTTCGTTATTATTCCAAAACCGTTCATTGGCCGAAAGCTGACAGCCGATCGCCGACCGCCTGTTCAGAAGACAAATCGGGTGATCGGGTCATCGGGTGAAGTGAAACCTGAGGCTCTCGGCTTTCGACGTTCTGTCTGCAGTCCATTTCGTTATTACTCCAAAACCGTTCATTGGCCAAATGGTGACAGCCGATCGCCGAGCACCTGTCTTTCACTTCACCCGATCACCCGATTCTCCACTCCACTCATGCTGTTAGGACCACGAGAATCGCCTGCTACAATAAAGCGACAGCCCAGTCCTCATGAAGTGTCCCTTCTGCGGTTTCATCAATGACAAAGTAGTGGATTCTCGCGAGACCAAAGAAGGCGAATCCATCCGCCGCCGTCGCGAGTGCATGAAGTGCGAGAAGCGCTTCACCACTTACGAACGCATCGACGAAATCCCGTACATGGTCGTAAAAAAGGATGGGCGAAGGGAGAAGTTTGACCGTCAGAAGCTGTTGACGGGCCTCCTCAAAGCCTGTGAGAAACGACCGATTTCCATGGGAAAGTTAGAGCAAATCGTGAACGAAGCGGAGACCTACGTGATCGATTCTCCAGACCGGGAGCGCACAACGGCTGAGGTAGGAGAGCTGATCATGGAACGATTGAAACAGCAGGATACAGTCGCGTACATACGATTTGCTTCGGTTTACCGCGATTTCAAAGACGTTCGGGAGTTTGGAGCTGAACTCGAGCAATTGATGAGTAAAGAAGCCAAGGCGGCAAAGTCCAAAGCCAGTCCGAAACACCAATAACCCAGAATGATCCATAGAGTGACATTGATCGCCGGCGACGGCATCGGGCCGGAGGTGGTAAACGCAACAGTTCGCGTGCTCGAGGCAACAGGTCCGAAATTCGAGTGGGAGTCGCAGCTCGCCGGCGCGGAGGCTTACGCCAAGACCAGGCAGTATATTCCCAAGGAACTGTACGAATCGGTCGAGAGAACTCGGGTTGCGCTCAAAGGACCAGTGACCACCCCAATCGCAGGCGGCTTTGCCAGTATCAATGTCACACTCCGCAAGAAATTCGAACTGTTTGCAAATTTTCGACCAATCAAGAACCTGCCGGGTATTAAGACCAACTATCCCGGAATCGATCTCGCGATTGTGCGCGAGAACACCGAAGGAGAGTACTCGGGAATCGAGCATGAAGTTGTGCCTGGCGTGGTTGAGAGCCTGAAGATCATTACGGAGAAGGCTTCCACGCGCATCGCGCGCTTTGCCTTTGACTACGCGCGCCGCGAGAAGCGAAAAAAAGTTCACGCCATCCATAAAGCCAACATCATGAAGTTAACTGATGGCCTATTCCTGCGCTGCTGTCGCGATACAGCAGACATCTATCCCGAGATTCCCTATTTTGAACACATCGTCGATAACACCTGCATGCAGCTCGTCATGAATCCATACCAGTACGACGTCATGGTGATGGAAAACCTGTACGGCGACATCATCTCTGACCTGTGTGCCGGATTCGTCGGCGGTTTAGGGCTAGTACCCGGTGCAAATTTGGGACACGAGTGCGCAATCTTCGAAGCCGTGCATGGGTCTGCTCCCGATATTGCCGGAAAAGATCTCGCAAATCCGACGGCGGTCATGCAATCGGCGGTGCTCATGCTGCGTCATCTGGGCGAGAGCGACGCTGCGGACCGCATGCATACGGCGATCGAACACGTTTACCGCGAAGGACAGAAAACAACGCGCGACGTCGGCGGCAAGGTGGGCACAAGCGAATTTGCCGACGCGGTGATCGCTGGATTGGAAACGAGCAAGGAACCGGCCGCTGCCAGCCGCTGAGTCGGCTCCTCCCTTCCTTAATTCATTTTGGGAACCTAATGTAATACTTGAGCACTAAAGGCCTCGCTGACGTCCTTCGGGTAGTGGGCTGATTTGAAAGCCGCCCACTACCTTCGCCATCCCTTGACTTTTGCTTTAATTTCGCCTATAATTTTGCGATGCTTTTGCACACGATTGTTGCCCGGAACTTCTTCCCCGGTCCGATTTCGGCAGATGGCTCATCTGCTGTGTCGCTTTGGAACTACGCCCTAGGTAGCGAGCGTAACGCTGTGCATATTCCGGCGTTACCCTGTGGAAATTTCGGCGTTACCCCGGGGAAGAGGTGGGGTTGCTGCAGGCAATCAACGCCAGTAAGCGCTTTAGAATGTTCCAGAAAGGAATGTTCTCAGCGAATCGTGCAGCAACACTGCAAGGCTTTCGCTAAGCTGAAGCAAATCGACTCCGAGAAAGTGCAATCGTCGGCCCAAAATGAACTGGTCCCTTCTGCTCGCAGTTTCACTGGCATTCTTTCTCAGTGCCTGCAGTCAAAACACTCGTACTATGCCGGCAACGGAACAGCCGAAAGCAAACGAGTCGCCGAGAAAGCTGACGACGGTCGATCCTGCGACCGCAGCCAGCCTTCATGGAACGATTCATCTCCAAGGCTCCGTCCCTGCCCCGGTTGAGATCGATATGGGTATGGATCCGGGCTGCACGATCTCGAACAAGCAGCCAAACTTCAGCCAGCAATACGTCGTTGGCAAAGGTGGAGGACTTGGGAACGTTTACGTGTACGTCAAGTCCGGTTTGGAGGAAAGCAACTTTGCTGTACCTGCTAACCCTGTCCTACTCGATCAGAAAGGCTGCCGCTACGAGCCGCATGTGCTCGCGCTCATGGCTGGACAAATACTGCGGGTTCTCAACAGTGATCTGACGATGCACAACGTGCACGCGCAGCCAAACGCGCCGAGCAACTCGCAATGGAACATCTCGCAAATGCCGAAGGGCGCTCCGATAGAGACGACTTTCCACGATCCCGAAGTGATGATGCCGTTCAAGTGCAATCAGCATCCCTGGATGAAAGCCTTCGTGAATGTGGCTGCTAACCCGTTCTATGCAATCAGCAACGCAAACGGCAGCTTCGAGATTAAAGGACTGCCGCCGGGCGAATACACGATAGGCGCAGTTCACGAAGCCGCTGGCGAGCAGACGCAGAAAATCAGCATAGGAGCCAAAGACACTAAGACTGCCGACTTTACATTTACCGCGCAGTAGCTGAGTGCCGAATGCTGAGTGCTGATTGCTTTGTTAAAATAACTGTTTCCTGCCCGCATCAATACTGAAAGAAGGCGCAGAGCGCGTGAGGTCTGAAGTCGTACGAGCTATCTCCAACCGGTTTCATAGCGGTCTTCACCGCTTTGCAATCGCCCTATCCTGCTGCATTTTTGTTCTGATCGTCGCTGGCGCACTTGTTACCAGCGAGGATGCTGGCCTCTCGGTCCCCGATTGGCCGACGTCGTTCGGCTCTATTTACAAAATCCCGCCAATGGTTGGCGGCGTGAAGTTTGAGCACACGCATCGGATGATCGCCGAGGGCGTCGGTCTACTTACAATTCTCTTTTGTGTGGCAGCGTTTTTGATGGATACGCGGAAATGGCTTCACAATTTGAGTCTCGCGGCGATCGGAACAGTGGTCGCCCAGGGCGCGCTTGGCGGACTCACTGTGCTGATGTTCCTGCCCTGGTACGTATCGAGCGCTCACGCAGCGTTGGGACAAACTTTCTTCTCGATTGCCGTGCTGTTGGCTGTCTTCACTGGACGGGGTTGGATCGAATCGTCCCCGGCGAAATTTGCTGATGACGGCACTCCGGCTACACGTACCTTGGCGGTTCTCGCGATCTGTGCTGTATATCTGCAGCTCTTCCTGGGGGCGGCTTTTCGACATTCGGGAATGAGCATTCTTCCCCATTTGATAAACGCAGTTCTCACATCAGGAATCGTGGCCTGGACTGCCGTTCGCGTACTGAGCCGTCACGGTCAAATCGCCGCCCTTAGACGGCCGGCTATGATCATGATTGCGCTGCTTCTGATCCAGCTCGGATTCGGATTCGCAGCGTACTTAACGCGCGTCGTGTGGGGCAAGAATGCGGTGCAGCCTCTGCCAAGCATGGTGAGTACCACAGTCACCCATGTAGCCATCGGAGCCCTGCTGCTGGCCACCAGTTTTGTGCTGGAAGAGCAGGTTCGTCGACATTTGGTGAAAGATGCTGCAACCCTCGCCGAGTCCTCAATAGCACGAAAGGCGATAAGCGCATGAGCGCCGTTATCCAAGCAGTTCCACCACCCACAGAACTGAGACCGGCGCCTCTTCGTCCGCGCAAGTATTCACGCCTTGGCGATTACGCGATCCTCTTGAAAATGCGAGTGACGTCGCTAGTGGTAATGACTGCATGGACCGGTTATTTTCTCGGCGCTCAACGGGCTCAAACCCCTGCGTTTTCCTGGAAGTTCCTATGCGCCATGCTCGGAATCGGACTAGTCTCTGGTGGCGCCGCGGCCATGAATCAGGTAATCGAGCGCGAAATTGACGGGCGCATGCAGCGAACGCGACGCCGCCCCATTCCGGGACAACGCATAGGCGTCGTTGAGGCGACCGCAGTAGGCATGGTCTGCATTCTTGCTGGCGCAGCTTATCTCGCCATTACTACCAATGTTCTAACTGGAATTCTCAGTGTGCTCACCGCCGCCGCGTACGTTGGCGTATATACCCCGTTAAAGATGCGCTCGCCGATCTGCACGACGATCGGAGCCCTGCCGGGAGCGATGCCTCCACTTCTCGGTTGGACGGCAGCCCGTGGACGCGTCGAGTGGGAAGCGCTCGTGCTGTTCGCAATCTTGTTCCTCTGGCAATTTCCGCACTTCCACGCAATCGCCTGGCTCTATCGTGAAGACTACCGTCGAGCCGGAATCCGCATGCTGCCGGTCGTTGAAGAAGATGGACGCTCCACCGTGCGCGAGGTTCTCGCTTATTCGATGATGCTGGTACCGGTAAGCCTCTTCCCCGGTTATCTGCACATGGTCACAAGAACTTATATTGTCGGTGCACTCATTTTTGGTATCGCATTCCTGGTATTTTCTATCCGCTTTGCGCGTGTTCTCTCAGGTTTGCCGTCCGGTGAATCGGGCAAGCTCGCTCGCGGGCTCCTCCGTGCTAGCGTGCTCTACCTCCCCGCCCTGTTCGCGCTCATGATGATCAACTCCCGGGTTGCGCGATGAAGAGCAGTCCCAATTCGGCCTTGCTTTCTGCGTACGAGGAGACTCAGATCATTGCCAGTCCCGCGATTCAAGTTGAATCGCTTGGCCATCATTATGGAAGCCGTGTCGCCCTGGACGATATCTCGCTCGAGGTTCGGCAAGCAGAGATCTTCGGCCTGCTCGGCCCGAATGGCAGCGGCAAGACAACGCTCTTCCGCATCCTGACAACGCTTATGGTTCCGAGCAGTGGGCGCACACGAATTGCCGGCTTCGATCCCGTGATTCAGCCCAATGAAGTGCGTCGCAGAATCGGTGTGGTAGCGCAAGCGCAGAGCGTAGATGTGAAGCTCACTGCCGCCGAGAATCTGATGCACCAGGGCCATCTGTACGGACTGAGCGGAGCGCAGCTCAAGCGTCGAATCAGCGAGATGCTGGAGCGTGTCGGACTGCCTGAGCGAGCGAAGGATCTAGTAGAAACTCTCTCCGGAGGTATGCAGCGGCGCGCCGAACTAGCCAAAGGGCTGATGCATCGGCCATCGGTTCTGCTCCTCGACGAACCCACAACGGGACTCGATCCAGGTGCGCGTCGCGATTTGTGGTTGTACTTGGACAGCCTGCGGGAACGAGAAGGTGTAACCATTCTTGTGACCACTCACCTGATGGAGGAGGCGGAGCGCTGCAACCGCCTCGCCATTCTCAATCAGGGCAGACTCGTTGGACTGGGAACTCCCGCAGAATTGAAGTCTGAGATCGGCGGCGATGTGATTCAGTTCGAAGCAGAAGATCCGGAAAGGCTGGCTGAGCGGATCCTGCATCGATTTGGCATCGCATGCTCAATTCAGGAAAACACAGTTCGCCTGGAACGAGTCCAGGGACATCGCTTCGCCGCTGATGTAATGGAAGCCTTTCCGGGAGAGATTCGTTCGATCAACGTGAGTCGACCCACGTTAGAAGACGTGTTCGTAAAACGGACTGGGCACCGCTTCTGGACAGAACCGTCCGCGGTAGCGGACGGGTTGAGCATCCGGAACAGATAATGTCGCAAACCGCCACAACATTTCCGCTCCTGACGAGAAGCCAGAAGTCGAACCTCTTGCTGCCTATCGTTTCTCTTTGGCGACGTGAGATCGTCCGCTTCTATCGCCAAAAGAGCCGAGTCGTTGGAGTAATTCTCTCTCCACTGGTCTTCTGGCTAGTGATTGGATCAGGGTTTGGTACGTCTTATCGATCGGGAGCGGGCGATCAACATTACCTGCAATACTTCTTCCCCGGCGCCCTGCTCATGATCGTGCTGTTTACTTCCATCTTCACCATGATGTCGGTGATCGAAGACCGCGATCGAGGATTTCTCTCGTCCGTCCTCGTAGCTCCCGTAAGCCGCTCAGTTATTGTTCTGGGCAAAGTTCTGGGAGGCACGACTCTCTCTGCGGTTCAGGGATTGATCTTTCTAATCTTTGCGCCGGCGCTTGGCGTGCACATCGGAGTGTCTGATTTCCTCCTGGTGGTTCTCTCAGTGTTTTCGATGGCATTCGCGCTCACCGCGTTGGGATTCGCGCTGGCCTGGCGAATGGAATCGGCGCAGGCTTTTCACGCAATCGTCAATTTATTGCTGATTCCGTTGTGGCTGCTCTCAGGCGCGCTCTTCCCCGTAAACGGAGCCTCTGGATGGATTCGCTGGATAATGCGATTAAATCCCCTGACCTACGGACTCGACGTGCTACGCACAGCCCTCTTCCCCGCTACTGCTGCGATGAACCAGTTCTCGCTGGGAACTTCCCTTCTGATTCTGGCGATATTTACCGTCGCAATCTTCTGCGCAGCGTTCGTGATGGTAAACCGCAGAACAACCCAACCTGCGGCCTGAACTGATTGCAGATCGACTACAGCATCTTCCCGCCACTCGATGCCACGCTGAACGGCACCACCGCAATCTTGCTCACCATCGGACACAACTTCATCAAGCGCGGCGTCGTGGCCAGGCATCGCGCAACCATGATCGCTGCCTTCGTGACCTCCTCCGTTTTTTTCGGCTGTTACCTCTACTATCACTTTCATGTGGGGTCGGTGCACTTCCGAGGCAGAGGATGGTCGCGTCCGCTGTACTTTTCCATCCTGATTTCGCACACTGTGCTCGCGGCACTGGTAGTACCAATGATTTTCATCACACTCATCTTCGCACTGACCAACAGATTTGACCGTCACCGTCGACTCGCGCGTTGGACATATCCCATTTGGATGTATGTGTCAGTCACCGGCGTGATTGTCTACCTGATGCTCTACAAGCTATTCGTCTGAAGGCGTTGGCCATCGCAAGCCTTCGCCGGGCAAGGGCACGGATGCTCCGTTGAATAGCTACGCCTCGCGGTGCAGGCGACTCGCCCGGCGTGTCTGGAATCCTATCGATGACCCTCAAATTTCATGACTCCACTGACTCTTTTGTGTTAGAGGAATCACCTAGACGTGCCTAAGAGTTTTTCCGCAAGTCCCTAGAGTCCTACGCCGATGTAGCGAGAGTAGATCGAAACCTACCGTGAATTCAGTCAGTTGCGTTCCCGAACTGGCAGGAGTTTACGGTGCAATTTTCTAAGGTTTTAATCAAATTCAGCGCGGCCGCGATTGCGGTTGGCTCAATTGTGGGTTGTGGCTCCGGATCGGCAAAGCCTTTCTCAGCCGGAAGCGCCAATAGCAGCATTAACTCAAATTCCAGCTCCGGATCGAATTCCAGCAGCTCGTCTTCCGCTTCAACGCCGGGCACGACCGCGTCGAACTCTGCCCCGACGACTCCACCTACACCGATCACGGTTCCGCCAACGCCTGCCGGCGCGGATCCCGCTGGCACAATCGTCTACGGCAGTCTGCAAACTCAGCCTGGATGGCAGACCTGCGGCGGCTGTGGCAATATCGGCGGCGTCGGACAGGGGCCCGACTATCATATGACCCAGGGTGTTTCGAATCCCAGTCTGAGCGGGTCTGCAGCTGACTTTTACGTAAATGGAGGCCCAGCGTACACGGGCGGCTACTACTTCATCGAGCAGCCAACGATTCCCAATCCGGTCAGCTACTTGCGCTACGATTTTGACATGTTCGTGCCCGGGCAGTATGCAAGCGCTCCTCAAGCAATCGAATTCGAGGCCCAGCAGACCACCAACGGCAATACGTACAACTTCGCCTGGCAGGCTGACTATGCCAGCAACACCTGGCGCGTCTTCAACTACACGACGAAGGAATGGGAAGGCACAGGAATCCCGCTACAGCGCTTTGCCCCTGATACATGGCATCACATTTCTGCGGTATTCCATGCGGCAGGGACGCAGGCGATTCATGATTCCCTCACCGTCGACGGTAACACGATGGGCGCAAACATTAGCCATCAAGCGACAGCCACCGGCACTCGCCTCGAGTTCACGGCAGGATTCCAGGTGGATCTGAACGCCAGCAGCACTCCGTATCACGTGTACGTAGACAATATAAAGGTGACGGCGACGGATTAGGCTCGCCCAACAGTGTGTCATTCAAAACCGCTGCCGTTTGGCGGCGAGGAATCCCCACCGACTGCCACTATGCCGGCAGGTGCTAGAGGTTGGCCCTTGGTTTTTGTTAACTGACACACCTCCCACGCAAGGAATCTCGAATCAATTCGGCAGTTTGGAAGTCCGTAGAGATTCCCTTCACCGCCAAACAGCGGCGGTTCGGAATAACAAATCGCGCCGATGGTGAATTTCCTGGGCGTTTGTTATATTGACCGCACTTCTTTCGTACCGGAGCAGCGGCATGGCCAAGAGCGTTAACAAAGTGATCCTCGTGGGAAATCTGGGAAAAGATCCCGAAGTCAAGTACACGTCAACCGGCACGCCCGTCGCCAAGTTCACACTCGCGACGAACGAGGGCTACAAGGACAAGAGCGGGCAGTGGCAGGAACGCACTGAATGGCACAACGTCGTTGCCTGGCAGAGGCTCGCCGAGATTGTCGGCGAGTACGTAAAGAAAGGTTCCAAGGTCTACATCGAAGGACGCCTCCAAACCAGCTCCTGGGACGACAAAGAGACTGGACAGAAAAAATACAAAACGGAGATCATCGCCAACGATCTCGTTTTGCTTAGCGGACGCGGCGAACCTGACGCCGAAGGCGCATCCCGCGGATACTCCCGCGGCGCCACCGCCAGCGGTGGCAACCTCGACCAGAGCCAGCAACATCACGAGGAGCCAGCCCACGCCACCCAGATTCAAGACGAAGATATTCCTTTCTAACCAGCCTCTAGTAGAGACGTAGCATGCTGCGTCTCTACCATGCTCTCAATCGGCTGCAGCAGCTCTGATCCAACGTAATCTGCTGGATTTTCATCCAATCATTTGAGCTTTTGCTCAATTTTTTCATCGGAAAATCCTTGTCTCTTATATGCAAGTTTCTTTCGGAGCTATTCAGCGTTTCTGTCTTTTTGTCGGCACTATAGTTCTCCTGAATCTCTCAGGATGCGCCGGTTCGCATCGCACTGATATCGCTCGCACGCTGCGATCAGAATTCTCCGCACCTGAAGGCAGTCCGCAGATCATCGCTGCGTATCAGCCATGGTTCGGACGTTCTGGACACATCGACGTCGGGTACAACTCGCAAGATTCGAACGTTCTTGCCCAGCAGGTCGAGCACGCGAAAGACCTCAACATCAAAGCGTTCGTCGTGAACTGGTATGGACCCTCACACGACTTCGAGGACCGCAGCTACGCCGCGCTGCAACGAGTTTCATCTGAACATGGATTCAAGACGGCCATCATGTACGACGAAAGCGTGGACGATCCCAGCCGCGCCACCCAACAAGCAATCTCCGATCTGCAATACGCATACGAGCACTACATCGGCCCGAAGTCCTCAATGCCTGCGGGTGCTTATCTGTCCTACGACGGCCGTCCCATGATCTTCGTCTTTCCCAAATCGGGAGACACAGACTGGAAGCGGGTGAAGCAGGCCGTGGATGGATGGGAGCATCCGCCCATTCTCCTTTATGAGGATCAAGACGCAAAAGATTGGGGCGCCTTCGACGGCTACTACGCCTGGGTTTCACCGGGAAAAAAGGGATGGGTCAAAGACGGGAGCAACTGGGGCCGCAGCTATCTCGAGGACTTCTACAGCAGAATGTCGAAACAAACCGAGAAGATCGCAGTAGGCGCCGCATGGCCTGGCTTCGACGACTCCAAAGCGGAATGGGGCCAAGGCCGCAAGATGGACGCCCGCTGCGGCAAAACCCTCGAAGACTCCCTCAACCTTCACCGCCGCTACTTCCCCGCCGATCGCCCGCTACCGTTCCTCATGATCGTTACCTGGAACGACTACGAGGAAGGAACAGCCATCGAACGCGGCATCGCCGACTGCGGAGGCAAGACCGAAACAGCACAGCGCGCTGGCGGATAGAACCATTCGCGGTAGCGAATGGGTCCACGGCCACCGACACCAACAACATCCACCACCTATAATGTCCCCATGCTCGACGAACTCGATTTCCGTCGCAAGGCCGATGTGGCCGTAGAAGACCTGAAAAAGAGCTTGATCGCAGCCGAAGACGAGGCCGCGATTGAAGTCGAAGAACAGAATGGCGTCCTGAACGTCGTCTTCGAGGAACCACCCGCGAAGTTCGTCATTACTCCCAACACCCCAGTTCGCCAGATATGGATCTCAGCTCTCTCCACGAGTTTCAAACTGGACTGGTCCGAAACCGAAAATGACTTTGTCCTGGAAAAAACCGGCGAACGGCTCAAACCGCTCGTCGGAAGACTAGTCAACGAACAACTCGGGGAAGAGGCGGTGTCCTTGTCCTAGTCTCAGAGCAATGAACAAGCAATCGCGGCAGCCCGTCTTGGTCTTGCATGCAGCGCGAAGCTGTTCTGTGCCAGCCTTGTTAATCGTCCCAAATATGCACGGGGCCGACTCTCGTATCCTTATCTGTTGTAATCCTTTTGTCATGGACGGAAATACGGATGCCACGAATTGCAGGTCTCGAGAAAAATCAGGCGCCCTGGCATTTGCGCTGGTTTTACGGAGCAATGAGGAAGATGTTTGGGCGGGATCTCACGCCGGCAAAGATCCAGATGCGTGTGCCTGGAGTGGTGTGGGGCAGCATCGGCATGGAGGCCGGACTGAGCAGAAAGCGGCGTGTCTCCTTGCGCTATACGCAGTTGAGCAAAGTGCGAGCCGCATCACGGATTGGCTGTCCGTTTTGAGTGGACATCAACTCTGCCGTGGGCAGAAAAGCAGGACTCAGCGACGCCAAGCTGGCGGCCATACTTGGTGAAGATCTTAGCGGCTTCAACGACGTGGAACGGATGGTGATTGAGCTTGCGGATGCGCTCACCAATACTCCGGCGAACGTGTCGGACGAACTCTATGCCAGGCTGCGCAATCAATTCTCGGAGGAACAGTTGATCGAGCTTGCGGCGCAGGTTTCATTTGAGAACTATCGCGCACGTTTGAACCGGTTGTACAACGCGGAGAGCGATCATCTATATGTGGCAGAGAATCGATGATCAAAGAAGTAGTACCATTGCCGACAGTGCACGGGTGGCAGGGATCGGGTGATCGGATCGCCTCCACTCGAGCAACCGCAAATGCGGCGCTCGCTGGGACCACGTTCATCGCGCAATCGGGAGAAGTGAACAATCAGTAGCGTTCGCGAGGCTGAAGCCGTCGCTTTCCCCGACTAGAGTCTCGGGTTTCCAGCAACACAGAACATTGCTATTTTGGAATTGCTTCTTCAGTTTCCTGAAATGGAATGGCATATGAGCATGAGGACGCACAGGGTTATAAAAGCGGTCCAGGGATGCCGCCGCTCAAAGAAATAGACACCGCAAGTCTGCAGACCTTGGCAGGTTTCTGAGATTTTCGTACGAAAACAAAAAAAAACCGGGCGAGGGCGCCCGGCGCTTCGTTCTTTACTCTGAATCAGTGCCCATCGAGGCATCCGCGCTGGCCTGAGCTGTTCGGGTAGCCGGTCCCTGTGTCGTAGGCATGGTTTGACCACTCCCCTTGAAGTTTCCACTCGGACCCGTTAGTAAATGTCACTAAAGGTACGTTGAAGGTCCACGCGCATTTGTCGCCATTTTCATTTCCGGAAGCGTCGTACCAGCCGCCGTTGCGCGGATCGGTTCTCGCTTCGGAGAGTTCGTGGGCACTCACGTTGGCTAGTGCTGCGAGCCCCTGTGAATGGCGCCCCGAACGGTCTTGAGGATCGCAGCCAGAATCGCTGTCGAGGTCAAAGAAGAAGGCAATCTGTACCGGGGTTCCTCCACAGCTCCCATAACTGTGCCAGGCACAGTATCCGGCGTTGCCTCGCTTGATGTCGGTGTAGACCGGGTAGTATCCATCTGCAGCTGGATTCGGTACCACCTTGCAGACTTCTGCAAGGATCGGCGAGACCTGGTTTCCTCCCGTGGCAGCGGTGGTATCAATCACGTAGCCACCATATGAATTGTTGGGCCCAACCTGCCCGTTGCTGCCGTTGTATTCGTCAGAGGTCTTGGCGTAATTCGAGCCGCTGAAGCCGAGGTAAAACGACTCTAAGCCTGAGATCTTCGGATTCGCAGAGGTCCAGGTTGTGCCCCAGTAAATTGCGGTCACGAAGGACGAGTTCATGATCGCGCCGTTGTGCCAGCTCATGTCCGGGCTGCGGTGGGAACGAGCAGCGTGAGCGAACTCCCGCGCCCAGTGAATACCCATCATCGGCGGTTCGTGGGTCGGTCTTGCTTCCAGCTTATCGACTTGTCTGCGATCCTGAGCGGTTAGGCTGCACGGATTGATTAACGCAACGGCCACGAGGACTGCCGCCGACAGGGTTTGTACCAAAACGGAACGGAACTTCATACAGTGGAGCCTCCAGGGACCTAAAAGGGATGTGCCTCTTACGGGAGCAAACCAGCTCGTGAGAAGAAGCCGCATAAATAGAAAAGAAGAGAGGCAACGAACGACCTGATCGGACGGGAACGCCAGCGAAGCAATCGCGCCAGCCAAGTTGCGGGACAGAGTAGCTGAATTGAGTTGTGGAATTCAAGGCGGGAATTGTGTGACCCAAATCAGTACCGCCCCGGCAGCAGACGATGAGCGCTTCACATGATCGGAGCAGCACTACATTCCACGGAACCTGCCCTAGCGCAGGCGATACTGATCAACTTCGGCGCGCGCCTCCGGCTGCTCGTTCCAGTGCAGCCAGTACTTCTTAAAATCCATCATCATTTCCTGGAGCTGGTGGGCAGTGTCGGGCTTGGTGAGATAGCCGTTTGCGCGGAGATCATAGGCGCGGTTCACATCGACCGAATGGCGGGAGGAGGTCAGCATCACAACCGGAATGCGGCTTAGGCCGGGGGGTTGTGATCGAAGCCACTCCAGTACTTCAAAGCCGGTGCGGCGGGGGAGTTTGATATCAAGGAGAATGACGTCGGGTAAGGGGTGAGTCTCACGATCGTCGAAGGGCGAAACGCCACTGAGATAATTGATCGCCTCTTCACCATGCTTGAGCCGCCAGAACTTGAAGTCGAAGCCCGCCTTCTCAAACGCCCGTTTAATAAGCAGGGCGTCACTAGCTTCATCCTCAATCAGCAAAATGTTACGTTGCGCAGACATATTCACGCCGAAGGAAGCCGGATTTCAAAGGTGCTGCCTTTTCCCATTTCGGATCGAAGACTCACAGTGCCGCCCATGCGAATAATTCCCCGCCGCACAATAGCGAGGCCAATCCCGGTGCCGGGATACTCTTCCGCATTGTGCAGTCTCTCGAAAACCTGGAATATCCGCTCCTGGTGTTGGGGCGCAATTCCGATTCCCTGATCCGTGACTTCAATGCTTACATAGTCGCCACGCCTGCAGGCATGTATTGTGACAGAGGGCGGAGTTTCCGGCTGGGTAAATTTCACCGCATTCGTCAGCAGATTGGAAATCACCTGCCGCAGAATCGGCTTGTATGCTCGTATCGCTAAGGCAGGATTTGCTGAGACGGACACCCTTGAGCGCGCATCCCTGTCCAATTCGTTACAGGCATCCGAGACTACAGACCTCACGTTGACTGCTTCCAACTTGAATTCGATTCGGGAGAGGCGGCTGTAAGTAAGCAGATCCTGAATCAGCCGGTTCATTCTCATGGTTGCTGTGACGATGTGCTGGAGCGATTCTTTGACCTCGTCCGGCAGCTCGCCGGCGAAATCCTGGAGCATGATATCGGCGAATCCTTCGATGGCTCTGAGCGGCGCACGCAAGTCGTGCGAGACGGAGTAGCTGAACGCTTCCAGCTCAGCATTCGTCTGCTCGCGCTCTTTGACTCTGAGTTCGAGCTCTTTGGAGTGCTGCTGAAGTTGGTGGACAAGAGCCTTGCGATCGGTGACGTCGCGGGTGATTTTGGAAAAGCCGACGAGAGTACCAGCTTCGTCCCGAATCGGTGTGATCGCAACGCTCGACCAGAATCGCTGGCCGTTTTTGCGCACACGCCAGCCCTCGGCCTCATAGTGTCCGTCTCGAGCGGCGGTCTCAAGCACCTGTGCCGGCAGATTTGCAGCTACATCCTCCGGAGTGTAGAACTTCGAGAAGTTCTGGCCGATGACCTCCTCAGCCTCATAGCCCTTTAACCGCTTTGCGCCGGAGTTCCAACTGGTAACCCTGCCCTCCGGATCAACGGAGTAGATTGCGTAATCGGTAATACCTTCAATGAGCCGGCGGTATTGCAGCTCCACTTCCCTGCGATCGGTGAGGTCGCGCGTGATCTTGCCAAAGCCAATCAGCCTCCCGCTCTCATCGAGAATCCGGGTGATGATGACGTTGGCCCAGAAGCGGCTGCCATCTTTTCGTAAGCGCCAGCCTTCATCTTCGAAGCTTCCCACTTCGGCAGCGACCTTGAGTTCGTGTCCTGGCTTGTCCGTGACTAGATCGTCAGGCGGATAGAAGAGTCTGAAGTTTTTACCGATGATCTCGGCTGTTTTGTAACCCTTGATTCGTTCGGCGCCGGGATTCCAGGAGGCGACATCTCCTTCGGGAGTTAAGAGGAAGATCGCGTAATCCTTTACCGAATCTACAAGCGTGCGGAAGACGTGTTCGGAGTGGAGTGTCGTTTCAGGTGTAACTGAAGTGCGACGTATTGAAGCCAACATAACCTCGAAGTTGCAAATTTGTGGTCAGGCGACCACATCGGATCAGCTACTCTCAAGCAAAATGCCGGATTAAGCAGGCTCCGCTGGAAGTCGGTTTGCATTCAACCAGTAATTGAGAGTCTTGCTGAGTAGATCGCTCATCTCCGCTGATGTGCTGGGTTTTACCAGGTACCCACAAGCTCCCAAACCGTAAGCCGAACTTATTGCTGACGGACTGTCACTGCCACTGAGAATCACAATCGGCGTCGAATGCAGTTGAGCGTGTCTCTTAAATTCGGAGATTAGATCCAGGCCGCTCATGCGTGGCATGGTCAGATCCATAAGCACGAGAAACACGCTTTCCTCGGGATCGGGACGAAAACGCTGAATCCAATCCAGCGCCTGTTCCCCGTTAGTTACCACTTCGAGCGCTACGTTGGGAAATTCCTTCTTGAGCACTCGCCCGATGCCGAGCGCGTCGATCTTCTCGTCCTCGATCACCAGCATCTTCTTGCGCACACCGCCTCCGAGCAAAGCAAACATTGTATCTCTGCCGGGCAGATGGCGGGCGCCCCCTATGGGATGGCTGCAAGCTCTTTGGTGTTGCTGAAATGTGATCCACGGCAGTGAGCTTCACAAGCGTGCTGATCAGTTTTTCCGGGTCACCTTACTGACAAATGCCGATGAGTAGGGACCAATGTCATCAGATGGCCAGTCCAGCTCCGAAAGGATAAGAATGGCGGTTTTCGGGAACTTGGACTTCAGCTGTTTCGCTATTTGAACCGCTGAGAGGGAAGCCTTGAGCCGGTAATCCAGAGCGACCACATCATGAGTCGCCTCCGGCATCTTTAGTGACCCATTTCCAAGGAAGACCGGGACGACATTAATGGTCCTCAAATCGTCATCAAATGGTCCTCGCTCAATGACCGACTGGTACAGCTTGAAGTGCTGTGGATCATCATCGAGAAAGAGAACCGTTGAGCGTTTTCCGAAATCCTGGTTCATTGGCGGTTGAAGTGTAACTTATATGTTTACACGAGCTCGGCCGCCTACGGCGCGCGCTTGCCATGACTTCGCACGCACGTGGCTGCGGAAGACTATGAAAGAATCCGTTTCGGGGGCATTGGTTGTCTACTCTGTGTATTCAGCGCCTCCGCTTTTGGACAGCAAATGGCGTCACAGACTGCGTCACCAAAACGCGTCGTAATCGCCGCCAGCACGGTTCTCGATGGCAAAGGACATGTGCTGCACGACACGCGCATCGTCGTTGAGGGCCCGAAGATTGTTGCCATTGATCCCAACGCCGCACCAGTGGATTACGATCTGCGCGGGTTGACTGTCCTGCCGGGATGGATCGACTCGCACGTGCACATCAGCTGGAGCTTCGGTCCCGACGGAAGAAACGTAAACAGCGGAGGCACTACGCAGGAGGCTGTGTATCAAACCGCGGCGAACGCATGGGCCACGCTGATGGCCGGCTTCACCACAGTGCAGAGCGTGGGCTCGGCGCTCGACGCTCCATTACGGGACTGCATCGCGAAAGGCCAATTACCCGGCCCGCGAATCATCACCTCGCTTGAGCCGCTCATGGGCCAGGGCGAAAAGACAGGGACTCCGGACGAGATACGTGCCTGGGTGCGCAAACAGAAGCAAGCGGGAGCGGACCTGATCAAGATATTTGCTTCCGGCGGCATGCGTCAGAATGGCATGACACTTTCGCAGGAGCAACTGAACGCCGCTTGCGACGAGGGGAAGAAGCTCGGCCTGCGCACGCTGGTGCATGCTTACCGCGACGCGGTCCGCGCTTCAACCGTTGCCGGATGTACCCAGGTCGAGCACGGCCTCGGAGCCACGGACGACGATCTGAAGCTGATGGCCCAAAAAGGGACATACTTCGATCCTCAGGCTGGGCTGCTTCTGAAGAATTATCTGGAGAACAAGGAAAAGTTTGTCGGCACGCCCTACTTCCCTCCCACACTCGACGGTTTTGCCCCCATGGAGCAGATCATTCCAATGAACCATGATGTAATGCGGCGAGCCGCAAAGACTCCCGAATTGAAAATCGTCTTCGGCACGGACGCGGTGGCCGGCATGCATGGACGAAACGCTGAAGAGTTTGTCGAGCGCGTGCGCGAATGTGGAGTTGATCCCATGTCAGCCATAGTTTCCGCCAATTCGCTGGCAGCCGAGGCAGATATTGTCGCCCTTCAGGGCGATCCGCTGAAGGATATTAGGGGCGTGCGGCGGGTGGCGTTTGTGATGAAGGGCGGAATGGTTTATAAGGACACGGCGCACAATCAAAGTACGTGATCCCAGTCGCCGGAAGTGAACGCCGAGGGCGCGGCATTCTCGTAGCCCATCGGCGTGAGCCATGGGTTCAGCGTGCAAGAACATTGTCGGCTCTTAGGACGCCAGCCCGAAGTCCATGGACCAAAACGGAAGAGGAATGGCCCGCCTTCGGCGCTCGTGACCTAGGCTCCATTCACTTTGAGGGACTTCATCCTGTCTCTGGATTCCGCGCTGGCCCACGATGCTGCAGCTCTTGCTCAACCTTGTCCAGCCAACGAAGTTCCGTTTTGAACTGCTCGAGTATTAGCTTCAGCATCCAGACCGCCTCGTGATACGGGTGCCCCAATTCGCTTAGCACGGAGTGCAATACTTCTTTTTCGCGCATTAGCTCTGATTCCAGGAAATTTCTTCTGCGCTGGATCTGTCCTTCGAAGACCCCCGGGCGTGCCAGCCACGAGAGAGCGACCCAGGTGAGAAACGGGGGCCGTTCGCGCTGTGTGGTCCAGTCTTCGCGCTCAAGAGCGTCAGCGAGGGCGGCTCGTCCATCGGCGGTCGCGGCGAGGACGTTGCGCTCCGGACCCGCGGCGGGTTTCTTCGTTGCCTTCGTTCGCAGAAATCCCAAGCTCTGCAATTTGTCTAAGCTGTAGTACACCTGCGGTCTTGAGATTCCTGCCCAGTCCCGGATTTCGCGGCGTTCCAATTCGAGATTTGCTTCATAGCCATGCATCGGCCGTTCCGAGAACAGGCTCAGCACGACCAGGTCTGCAGTTGTGAGGTCCAGCTTGCGCTTACGCTTTGCCACGCCTCGCCTTCCGCTTGCGGCTCCAGTACCACCATACAGACTTTTCTGGCGCCAATCGTGGACTGCGCGCTTGCGCGACGGCGGCCTGAAAGACATCGAGGCAGCAAATGTCCTGTGTCTCTCCGGTCAACTCACATAGACGTCGGTACATCTTGCTCGGATTGGACTTGGCAAGCTGAGCAACGCTGCGGATTCCCAGCAGCTCGAAATCGCGCAGCGTCGCAGGACCAACGGAGATCAGGTCCTGCAAATTGCCCGCTCGTTTAAGGGATGAGATTTCAATTGACGCGGCCATACAGCTCCTGTACTGTTTTTGTAGTAGTCTAATTTAGACTAGGCGGGCAATGCAAGCTTCTCATCGGCTGCCCACGCCAGCTCGAGGCTTAGAAGCTCAGCAGCTTAGGAGCTCGCAACTATATGCACATCAAGAAACTCACGCCCGTGCTATACGTGGATGAGATTGAACCGTGCGCAGAATTCTGGACTGAGCGCTTCGGATTTCAGAAGACGGTGGAAGTGCCGGATGGGGATCGTCTTGGATTCGTAATCCTGCAAAAGGACAATTGCGAAGTTATGTATCAGAGCTTTGCCAGTGCAAGGAAGGATGCTCCCACGATCGCAGGTGAGATCGAAGGAGGCCGCGCATTCCTGTATATGGAAGTTGAGGAACTCGAACCGTTTATCGCAGCAACCAAGAACGCGAATGTCGTGCTTCCTGTGCGCACAACCTTCTACGGAGCCACCGAAATTGGAGTGAAGGATCCTGCAGGACATGTAGTCGTCTTTGCCGAGATCGCCGCCCAGCAACAGCACTGAACAAGTAGACGGAACCGGAGACGACGGCCCAGCGAAAGAGTTCGGACACGCTCGATGTCCGTGGGGATCAGCTCGTCCCCGCTAGTGCGTTGCAATGATTTCCCTTTCGTAATGCGCTGATACGTGGTTGCGTTCATCCGTCGCGCATTTTACCGCCATAATTGCTGGAGCATCATCTCCCCCAGGCGTGAATCCCGAAAAGGAACCTTAACCTATGTTGAAGCGGAATTGTGTGTTCGCACTCGTATTGCTGATGATTGGAGCTTCGGCGTCCTTCGCCCAATCCACGCCAGCGTCCTTGACGCTGCGTATGCCGGACCGGGGCTTCAGTTCTTACACGACGCTGTCGCAAAGCTATGACTCCTCCGCCAACTGGTCGAGCATTATTGATTCGACCGTCAGCTATAACTTCAACAAGGTTTTCGGCATCTCCCTGGGAGCGCCGTTCTATCTCGCTTACAATCAGCCGCTCTTCAATGGCACGACTACCACCACACAGACGGGTGGCACGACTACGCAATTCACTCCGAACTCCGGCTACAACGCGATCGGCGACATGCGCTTTGGGTTGAGATTCGCGACGCCGACTCCGGTAATCAAGTACGTGGTCACCGTAACGGGCACCGCGCCTACGGGTGATACATCGCTCGGGCTCAGCACTGGTCGTGCAACTGCCGATTTCAACAACCATGTGGAGTTCGACCTTGGGCATTTTTCTCCACTTCTCGATTTGGGAATTGCTAACTCTAATGCGCTCGTCAATATGGTGAAGCGTCCGTATACAACGCTGGGCGTGCTCTCGCACTACAAGGCGGGGCTCGGACTTCCGCTCGGCAAACGGTTAAATCTTGAGCTTGCAGGTTATGAGAATCTGCCGCTCGGACTGCAGAAGCTCTACAGCCAGGAATTCAATCGCGGAACGGGTTCTGTCTCCTCTAGTGGGAAAGGAAAGTCTGCGCCGATCTACGAGCAGGTTGCTGCGGCTATAGGAAATGGATTCACGGAAGATAACGGCTTTACTACTGGTCTGAACGCAGACCTCGGCCGTCGTATGGATCTCGGCTTCACCTACGATCGCAGCGCACGGCAAAAGCTGGATAGCTTTGCATTCAGTCTTGGCATTCGCATCGGCCACGCTCCGGCGCATTGATAAAATCGGGCGGCTAGCTCCGCGATGCACTGCAACTGCTGTTTGCCAAGGGCCCACTGACTATTCGCATCGCAACGCCACAATTGGATTCAGCAACGAGGCACGACGCGCGGGAACGAAGCTTGCTGCCACGGCAATCGCCGCAATGCCCAGCAACGGCATGATGACGCTGATGGGATCTCCTGGCTCTAAGCCGAAAAGCATGGCTTTCAGGAAGCGTGCGCCGGCTAACGCGATAGGCAGGCCTAGAAGCGTTCCCAAGAGACACAGCATGAGGCTTTCGCGAATGATCATCCACAGCACCTCGTGCTGTTGCGCGCCTACGGCCATGCGACGCCGATCTCAGGCGTGCGTCGCACGACTTTGTATGCCAGCGTCGCGTAGAGTCCGGTGGCTACGAGTACTACTGCAAGCACACCGAAGAAGATAGCTAGCCTGGCGAACAAACGGTCTTGAGATAGTGATTCTGCAAACTGCTCCTCCTGCAGTTTCGGTTCGAGGAGGGCGAGGTCGGGCGCGAACTCATTCACTGCCGACCGCACCGTCGGCAGGAGCGCGGCAGAATCTCCCGCTGTCCGAAGTTCAACCTGCATGGACATCGTTCCCGGCACTTGTGTGAACGGGAAATATGCCATGGGAATCATTTCTTCACGTACGCTTGTGTACTTGCTATCGGCAGCCACTCCCACGATTGTGTAGCGCTTCGAGTCGGGATTATGCCCGAATGACACAATGTGCCCAAGCGCGATCGAATCGGGAAGATAGCGCTTAGCGAAGGTCTGATTCACAACCACGACCTTGGGAGCTTCGGAAGTATCGGCATCGCTGATGTCGCGCCCGAGGTATAGGAACGGCGAGAGTGTGAAAGAAGTCGGAGCCGACGCTGTTCCATCGCATGCGTGACCCATCACTGACTTTCGGCTTTTGGCCGTCTACATAAACACTCGTGTTGCTGCTCCAGCCAACGCCAAGCCTCTGGCGCATGAGGGTCGCCGATTCCACTCCGGGTAGCGCCCGGATTCGTGCGATCAGCGCCTGAAAAAAGCCAATGCCTTCGGCATCGTTGTGTATCTGCTGCTGCGGCGTTAGTCCAAATACAAGCAATCCCGAAGGGCGAAGACCTAGGTTTAACGTTTCGAGGTTGTGCAGTGTCCGCACCAGCAGACCGGCTCCGACGAGCAGCACGAGGCACATAGACATCTGCAGGGCTACGACGAGCTGCGCGCTGCGATGAGATTTCCGGTCCTGGTAGGAGGTCGCGCTCGAGGTTTTCAAGGCCAGGCCGATCGGCACTCGCATGGCACTGCGGAACGGCACCAGACCGAAAATGAGCGCCACGACTACCGAGATTCCCAAAGTGAAAAGCAGTACTGTCGTATTCGGAGCGAGGCTGCGATCCAGCAGCGACCATCTGGCGAGGGCTCCGGTTGCCCAGATTGCGAACAGCCATCCCAAAGCGGCACCAGTGGCAACCAGCAAAAAGCTCTCCGCGAATAGTTGCAGGAATATGCGCGTGTCCGCCGCCAAGGGCCATGCGCAGGCTGAACTCTCGTTGTCGCGCTGCGTTTCGCGCAACCAGCAACATCGCGACATTTCCGCTGGCGATCACGAGCACTAGAACTACCATGCCCATCAGGATTCTTAAAGGCTGTTCGTATGTCTCGCGCATTCCTTCCATACCACGCGTGTCGCTGAGGGAGAGGGTTGGAGGTTTATCGTACCCTTCGAGATCGTCTGCGGAGAGCCCTTCATAAGCTGCTTGCCGGAAGATGGGATTCAGATACGCGGCTGCTTGTTCTTTACTGACTCCCGCCTGCAGCCGTCCAACTGTCAGCAGGAACCACCACTTTGCGCCGTAAAGATGGCTTCGTTGCCCCTTGCAGTCGACGTGCGTGAGACGCCCCAAGGCTTGACGTCGTCGCTGATCTGGAATGGGACCCAGACGTCGGTTGAGCTGCCGCGATGGAGTCCCACGAACCCTGGCGCAGCGATTCCTACGATGCTGAACGGCACTCCCTTAATAAAGAGAGTCTGGCCGAGCACAGCGGGACTGCGTCCGAAGCGCCGTGTCCAGAAGTCGTAGCTCAGGATGGCGATTTGAGCATGTTGTTTTTCGTCGGAAGGATCGAAGATTCGACCTCGGCCAGCCCTCACTCCCAATCCCGAAAAGAAATTACCGCTGACCATGTCGGCCTTAAGCTCTTCCGGCTCGGAACCAATGCGCGCGGGAACACCTCCGCTGGTGGAAAGAGGAACCCATGCCATTAGATCCGAGAAAATGCGCTTTTCGTTCCGCAGCGCTTCATAGACCTGCATGCGCATCGAGGTGTCGCCGTATCCGGTTTGTCCGCCGGGGAAAACTGAGGTGTGCAGATAGACAAGCTGCTGGGAATCGCGGACTGGAAGCGCGCGCAAAAGTACGGCATCCATCACGCTGAAGACGGCGGTGTTTGCTCCAATTCCAAGTGCCAGGGTGGCTATCACAACTGCGGTGAATCCCGGCGCCTTCCGCGGCTGTCGCAGAGAAAACCTTACAGCTTGCAGCACACTGTCAACTGTACTCCGCCTACTTATCCCCCCGCCATTACTGCGCTCTCATAACGCGCGCGGTTGATGTTTGTCGGCGCTTCCCACTGCAGCCGAAAAGTTAGATTCAAGTCCCACTGGACCGTCAACACTCGGATAGCCGCTTTGGAGCGAGGTTACGCCGGGGAATGGTAGACGGTTGCGAGGTCCATAAGTCTTTGGTCAGGTAGCGATGTGCTCGCCGCTATCTCTATGACCACTAACGGTCCATTCCGCAGGACAGGACTGTGGCCAAATGCGAATCCGCGGTCGGCTTTGGTAATGTTGATCGAATTCGTCCTGAATGGAATGCTTTCGCAATGCACAACATTGCAGATCAGCATCGCGATTCGATACGCGCTCCCCGCGTTATCGTTCCAAACAAGGAACGGGCGCTGGTTGCTCTTGGTGCCCAGCAAATGACAGGCATCCTGTGCAAGCTGTCCGCCACCGGAGGTACTGTGCGCTTAGGAAGGCCAGTGGCCAAGGGAACGATTGCCGATCTTACACTGGTGGCCGTATCCGGAAGAATCAGCAGCGCCGTCGAGTTCCTTGGACCCGCAGACCGAGGGACACCTCCTGCGCAAGCTTTCCGGTTCATCCACATGGGCCCTGCTGAGTGCCGGCGCCTCGAAAACGCCCTCTTGGAAATCCGCAAGCAGGGTTTCGGGGAGAAGCAGGATTGGAGATTCCACCCGCTAACGAGAACCGCCCTTCGCACAATGCGATCCATCACGCGCAAGCGCTCATGAACTAGGGGCCGCAAAGCTCTGGCGGCCCTCCCATTGTGGAATGCCTTACGTTCCACAGGGAGCTTCCTGGGTGGTTTTTACAAATTCGCCGCGATCAGTGTATCGTTGCGTGCGCCATTTCCACATCCCTCATTGTGGTGGTTCACATGACGATCCGTCGCCTGGCTGTTCTCTCCTTACTTCTTCTTACCGCACTCACTCAAAGCGGGATGTTCGGCTCCGCAATGCAAACCGCTGCACCGGCGGCGGAAGCCAGATCGGCGCCGGAGCAGTTAACGGCTGATACGCCGCGCGTCACCGCAGCCGGAGCGAGCTTCACGGTCCCTGCCGGCTGGTCGATCATGACGGGCAAGAATATAGTCATCCTTCAGCCTCCCGAGCCGGACACTCATATAGCGATCGTGGATACCCAGGCCACCGATGCGGCAGCTGCAGTCGCGGCCGCCTGGGGGGCGTACAAGCCAGATCACAAGTGGCCGGTCAAGGTCGTTACAGCGCGCCCACCACGCGAGGGGTGGGAGGACCGGCAGGTGTTTGACTACGAGACTTCTCCCAACGAACGCGCGGTTGTGCAGGCGATTGCGCTACGAGCGGGCAGCACATGGACGGCGGTGATCCTCGACGGAAGCGAACCAACTTTTGGAAAACGCGGCGCGCCAATTGGACTGATCATTCAGAGCCTACGTCCCAAGGGCTATCAACGTGAATCCTTCGCTGGACGTAAGGCTCATCCACTGGATGACGCAAAAATCGCTGAGATCAAAGCGTTCGTGGAAGATTCAATGAAGACGTTGGGAATCCCTGGCGCGTCTCTGGCGCTGATCGAGGGCGGCAAGATCGTCTATCAGGGTGGCCTCGGAGTGCGTGAGCTGGGAAAGCCCGAGCGCGTGGATGAGAACACGCTCTTCATGGCGGCTTCGAATACGAAAGGCATGACCACACTGCTGCTTTCAGAGCTCGTGGATGAGAAAAAGCTACGATGGGATGAGCCTGTCATTGACGTTTATCCGAGCTTCAAACTTGGCAATCCAGAGACGACCAGGAAGGTACTTGTCAAGAATTTGATCTGTGCTTGCACTGGAATGCCGCGGCAGGATCTGGAATGGATCTTCGAATTCAAGCAAGCCACGCCGGAGTCGTCACTTGCTCTGCTCGGCACCATGCAACCCACTACCAAATATGGCGAGGTATTTCAGTACAGCAATCTAATGGCATCGGCCGCCGGGTACATTGGCGCGCATATTGTGTATCCCAATATGGAACTCGGGGCTGCGTACGACGCTGCCATGCAGAAAGCGATCTTCGATCCTTTGGGGATGAAATCGACGACGTTCGATATGGCGAAGGCGCTGAAAGGCAATCATGCCAGTCCGCACGGCGATGATGTCGACGGAAAGCCGGCGGTCGCCGATATCGCATTCGATTATTCCGTAATGCCGCACCGTCCGGCGGGCGGAGTCTGGACCTCGGCTGCTGATCTGATTCGCTACGTCCAACTGGAGCTCTCTCTCGGAAAGCTGCCGAATGGCAAGCAGCTCGTCTCGGCGGAAAATCTGCTGGCACGGCGCGCGCGCCAGGTCGATGTGGGTGAAGATCATTATTACGGGATGGGCTTGATGGTCGACAGCAAATACGGCGTCCCCATCGTTCATCATGGCGGCAGCATGGCCGGTTACAAGAGCGATATCGATTTCCTGCCTGATTCTGGAGTAGGAGCTGTGCTGCTCACAAATTCCGATAACGGCGGAATGATGCTAGGTCCTTTCAGAAGGCGGCTGCTCGAAGTCCTCTTCGATGGCAAGCCCGAAGCGGTAGGAGACGTCAAAGCACAGGCGGCGCGATACAGGGCAGTTCTCGCGAAAGAACGTGAACGACTTGTGGTGCCGGCAGATGCATCGCTCGTCTCCCAACTGGCGATGAAGTATTACAGCAAGGACCTTGGCGAAATCGCCGTTTCAGCCAAGGGCGGCAAAACTACTTTCGACTTTGGCGAGTGGAAGAGCACGATTGCAACGCGGAAAAATGATGATGGAACGATATCGTTCATCACTATTGATCCAACAAATGACGGCTTTGAATTCGTGAAAGCGGAGAAGAATGGCAAGCGCGCGCTGATCATCCGAGACGGGCAGCATGAGTACACGTTCACGGAAGCGTCGCTGACCGTGTCTTCGAAATGAAGATTAGACGGACTCGCGAGCCTCTTTGAATTGGTTAAAACTGATCCGATTGCCGAATGGATCAGTCACGTGCATCGCGCGTGCGCCATAGAACTCGTCCTGCACTCCGGGGCAGAGATATGGATACCCTTTTGCAGTGACTTCGGCGTGGAATTCGTCGACTCCGGTCATCTCCACGTGAATATGCACGCCAGGCGAGCCATCGCCATGGTGCTCGCTGAGATGCAGCTGTAATCCCGCGCGTGAGACTTGCATGTACACCGGCATGCCAGGCTCGAACGTGTGCTCCCAGTCGACGGAAAACCCAAGAAAGCCACGGTAAAATTCTTTCGCCTTTTCGACGGAGAAGATGCGCAGAATTGGAACTGTACGGATGAAAGTGATAGCTGTCTTTGCGTCTGTTGGCAATGGGCTCATGATTGCTGCCTCTTTACGACAGAAAAATCATGCTTATCTGTAATAGGTTGAACTCTTCCACGTCAACCTGCGTATGAGGGAGAAGCACTTCCCTGCCTGGCTGTTCTGCTGCTCCCGTTAGGTGGGGGCTCGGCCCAGCTCGATTCTTGGCCTTGTGATACGGCAAGGAGTAATCATAGTGTGCGCTGGTCTCGTGCTTGGATTAATTTGCGCACTCGCCAGCGCCAAGCTCGTGGGCAAGTTCCTGGTAGTGAGCGGCTCCGATCCACTGATGTACTTTACGGTCTCGGCTGCGTTAACGCTGGTCGCGCTAGTCGCATGTTACCGGCGCGGCGGAGTGCCAGGGTGAATCCCATTATGGCTTTGCGCCACGAGTAGCAACAAGTCTATCGGTCTGGAGAGCGGCGGTGAAGGATGGACGACACTGCCAAAACCGCGGCTATGACGACGGCGACGCTCATTGCTGGCACACTCCTTGTCAGCATTTAGAGCGTATCCGGAGCCATGAGGGCCAACAAGATTACCCGCGCAAATTCACCGATTACTCGCGTTACCCGGAAACAACATTGCAATTAACAACTAACGGTAACGTGTTGATTCGGCTAGAGTGCTTTTGATTTCTGGCGCTCACATATCCGCTACTGCGGGCGGTTCTGAAATCGCGGCAATGGTGCAGGATGCCAATCGCTCGCCCATTTTGACGGGGTTTGGCCCATTTCGAACTCGAGGTTACCTCCATGTTGAATGTCCTCAAAATGGAGCATCGGTATCGTCAGGGGCTTTCCATTGAGCTTCGCCGACTGGATATATAGGCTTTGCGGCGAATTGCCATGCGCCGTGATTACGAAGGTTTTCCCTCCGGGCAGACTCAGCGCAACCTTCTGAAACAGCGGGCTTCCGATCATATACTCGCCGGAGACTGGATTTAGCGGGTAAAAGCCCATCGTAGTAAAGATGTACCAGGCCGACATCTGACCGCAATCTTCGTTCCCCAAAATTCCAACCGGCGTATTCGAATACGCTTGAGCGGCAATTTCACGGACTTTGGCCTGCGTCTTCCAAGGCTGTCCGCTGAAGTCATACAGGTATCCGTAGTGATGACTGGGCTCGTTGTCGTGCTTGTTGTGGCCGGCGGCGAAATGCTCGTCCAGCTTGCGATTGAAGACTTCCGGACTTCCCATGAGCTTCATCAGTCCGGGAACATCGTGCATTGGCGACCAGGTGTAGACCCACGTATCGCCTTCAGTCCAGCCCACTCCAGGATCGGCCCAGCTACCGTCGGAATTACGGGCCTGCATGAATCCTGTTTTGGTATTAAATAGCAGCTCGTAATTATGCGAGCGATTCATGAAGAACTCATAATCGCTCTGCTTGCCGAGTGCCTTGGCAATTTGTGCTACGGCGTAATCGTCGTAGGCGTCTTCCAGCGTTGAAGACGCCGCTTCGGCGGTCTTGTCGGCAGGCACGTAGCCCAAAGTCTTGGCGTAGCTGAGTCCGGCGCGAGCCTCGTACGGGGTGTGCTCCTCGCGATCGAGCCATTTGTGCTTGGTGTCGTCGTCGGGAGGCGTCATGGCGTCTTTGTAGGCTGCCTGGTACGCGAGGTTGTAATCGAATCCGCGGAAACCCTTGTTGATGGCTTCGGCGACCACTGCATCTGCATGCGTGCCAATCATGATGTTGGTGTAGGACGGATTGGGCCACTTCGGCATCCATCCGCCCTCTTGGTAGTCCTGGAGGAGTGCCTTCACCATATCAGGGACGCGCTCAGGGGCGAGGAGCGTGAGCAGGCTGTGCTCGGCCCGGAAGGTGTCCCAAATTGAAAAAGCAGTATATGAGACGCCGTTATGGACGCGATCGTCGAAAGCACTGTAGTACCGCCCATATTCGGAGAAGAGCCGCGGGTAAAGCAGCGCATGATAGAGGCTGGTATAAAACACTGTGCGCTGATCGTCGGTCGCTCCATCGATGGAAATCAGTCCGAGTTTTTGGTTCCAAATTTGTTTTAGCGCAGCGCGAATGCCTTCGAAATCCCAATTGGGAATCTCTTTCTGCAGATTGGCATGCGCCTGCTCAATGCTGATGAAGGACGTTCCGACCCGCACCTCAACAACTTTCTCCTCTCTAGCGCGGAACGTCGCATAAGCACCGACGTTGCTCCCTGAGACGGAAATGCGATCTCCGCGCACGTCGGAGCCGTGGTATGTGCCGCTCTCCGTCCACGAATCGCGGAATTGCACTACGAAGTACCCCTTGAAGTTCGGAAGCGCGAAGGGACCGAGGTGAGCGTCCATGCGATGAGGATTAAAACCGCTGATCTCTTTGCGATCGATGCTTACTTCGACCGAACCGGCGATGTTCGGCCGAGTCGCCTCCACTAAAACGCTGCCGCGAGTATCGGCAGGGAAGGTAAATCGGAGATAGCCGCAGTGATCAGTAGCGGTTAATTCGGCGTGGATTTTCCGCGACTGCCCGGCATCCAGCACTACGGAGTAGTAGTACGGAGTGGTGCGCTCATCGTCGCGGCTGAACTTCAGCTTGCGTTGTTCAGGAGTCGTCTTGATGTCATCCACTTCCGGCACAATGGTTACGTAGCCGAAGTCTCCCATCCAGATCGCGGGCTGGTGTGTGCCGATGAATCCCGAAATGGTCGTATCGTCGTAATGGTATGAGGTGACGCTGATCTTGTTTTGCCGAGTCTGCGGCGTCCAATTCGTCATGCCAAACGGCGTAGTGACCAGCGGCATGGTTCCACCATAGTCGCTTCCCGCGCCCGCAGCGCCGATGTATGGGTTCACCCAGTCGACCGCGCTCGTGCGCGTCGGAGGTGAAGCGGCTTCGTTTGTTTGTGCGAAAGTGAAGGTCGAGAGAAGCGAGCAGATGACTACGAGGAATGCTGGAATCGAATGTGAAGAGTGGCGATGAAGATTATTCAATTTTTGCCTGTGACAGTCAGAAGATTCGGCCTGTCAGGATAGCAAAATTGAATACAGCGTCGTGGGGGCTTCCTTTGACGCTGTCATCCCGGGCCGCCGCGACGCGGTATACCGCTCTGAGAATCGGCTGTTGCGGCGCGGGAATCTATGTTTCATAGCGTCAAGAAACAGCAGATCCCCCGGGCCGCTTTGCTTCGTGGGCAGATACACATTTTCGCACCGGCCCGAGGCATGGCAGTGTCCAGAGGAATGGCGTGATGATGGAGTCACGCAACCCCTCCGGGAGTGGCAGCACCCTGAGTCTTCTCCAGTGTTCGATAGTAGTTAATTAAGTCCGTGCTCTCAGGTGGTTTGGCGCCGACCTGGCGCAGCATGGTCGTCACTTGTCCGCGATGATAACTGGCGTGATTTACCACGTGCCGAAGCATCTGCTCGAACGAAGACAAATGCAGTTCCCCTTTGAGGGATCTGTACTCCAGCCGTGTCTCGAGTCGCTCAGCGCCCAGCTCCTGAAAAAAGACGCGCACAGCGGATTCCAACTCGCGCCAGGCAGAACGCAGCGCCGCGACATCTCCAAAAGAGTCACTTCTAGGCATTCCCTGCGGACTTCCACGCCAGCGGGAGTACCAGACCATTTCGGCGCCCATGATGTGCACCACGGTATCGCGAATCGATTTGAAGCTGCTTTCCATCGGCTCGGCGAATTGCTCAGGCGAGAGCGAATCGAGGGCAGCGAGCATGCGATCGCGCGCCCAGTAGTGATAATCGAGGAGAGAGTTGGTTTCGTCGTTGGTCACGGATTCCTCTTTGATTCAATCCTGCGTAATAATTTTATCTACCTTGTGAACGGAGCAAAATGGTCGCGAGCAACATAATGAGTTGATTTGATTCGAAGTTCCAAGAATGAGGATCGTTCAATTGTCATCCGGTGCTATGAGTTCGACAAGATGCTAGTTTCTTTGCAGGAAGCTCTCCATTACGTTCCCCGAGAACGCGCCAAGAGTGGATGGTAGTTCTTCGTGATCCTAATGGCCGGAGACCTAACTTGTCTTTGAAGCACGATCGTGAAAGGGGCTCAGGCAAAAGGAGCAGCTTTCATCACGATCTCTCTACACAGAGAGAGCAGAGAGGTCAAGGTGGAGCGGCTGGTAAAGGCCGGCGCCACTCGCTATCCGTGTAGATATAGAAAAAACCGATGACTTGTTGCGCTTGAAGATCCGAGTGGGAATCTCTTTTGCGTAATCCAGGTTGCCCAAGCTTGACTGAAAACGCATGCGGTAGAACGCAGCAATGCTGCAGCATGCTGCGTCTCTACCTTGCTGTTTATGGCGTCGACAGCTATCGAGGGCGGTATAAAGCCTGCAACGCGCTTCTGTAGGTTCGCCCACAGGGCAGTTCCTTGCCGTCTCGAAGGCACACTATAAATTCTCCGCTGTTGCAGGATTGCAGCTGTCGAATTCGGCTGACGTTCACGATATAAGAGCGATGAATACGGATGAAGCGGGAGCTGTCGAGCTGTGCGGCTATCTTACTGATCGGTTTGCGAAACAGGTATGACTCTTTTCCGTTCACATGGAGTCGAACGTAATTTGCATCCGCTTCGATCCAGTCAATCTCGTCCATGCGAATGAAGATTACGCGGCCGCCAGATTTGATGATCAGCCGAGAGTCTGACGGCCGGTTATTTTCCGGAAAGGCCGTACTCACCGCATTGCCCATCCACATCGATCACCTACTCCCATTACACCTGTCTGAGTCAAGATAGACCGAATCAACCAACAGGACTGGACGTTTGCGGACGTGTCTCCCTGCGGTTCAATTGCGGCTAAGGAGGCTGGTCCGAAAACGTCCATCCTGCTCCCAACGTTCCACTATGATGGCATTACGAGAATGGCACTCGATTGGCAGGCATGCTCGCAGGCGCGGCTCTCACGTGATGCACGCTTCGACGGCAAATTCTTCATTGCCGTCCTGACAAGCGGGGTGTATTGCCGTTCGATTTGTCCAGCACCCACAGCCAAGGAAAAGAACGTTCGCTATTTCCCCACTGCGGCCGCGGCCGCCGAAGCAGGCTTCCGTCCGTGCTTGCGCTGCAGCCCCGAGTGCTCGCCTGGAACGCCGGCGTGGCTGGGAACTTCCAACACCGTTTCGAGAGCCCTACGCCTGATTGATGAGAGCGGACTCGAAGATGGAGGCATCGAGGCGCTTGCCGGCAGACTGGGAGTCGGAGCGCGCCATCTTCGCCGACTATTCCTGCAGCACCTTGGAGCAACCCCGAGCGCCGTAGCTCGCACACGCCGATTGCACTTCGCCAAAAAACTGATCGACGAGACTAGGCTTGCGATGAATCAAGTCGCGCTGGCCTCAGGATTTGGTTCGGTGCGCCGATTCAATGCCGGCATCCGCGATGTTTACAAGAGAACGCCGAAGAAGATTCGCCAGCTTGCCCGCCAGAAAAGCATCGAGCCCGAGAATTACTATCTCTTCCGCCTCCGCTTTCGTCCGCCGTATCACTGGCAAAGCATGCTGACGTTTCTTGAAGCTCGAGCAACGCCCGGAGTTGAAGCCGTGGACTCCGGAATTTACCGCCGCTCCATTGCTGTAAATGGGAATCACGGCTACTTCGAGATTTCTCTCGACAAGAGCACGCACACCCTTGTAGCCCGGATTCAATTCGGCGATCCTCGAGCGCTGTTCTTCATTGTCGAGCGGATACGAGCAATGTTCGATGTGAATGCTGACTGGTCAACTATCGCGTCCGCTTTGCGTGCCGACGGAGCGCTGGCCAGGAGGATCGATGCAGCTCCAGGAATGCGCGTGCCCGGATGCTGGAACGGATTCGAACTGGCCGTCCGTGCCGTTTTGAGACAGCAGATCACGGTCAAAGGAGCTGCAGCACTCGCAGGGCGCCTCGCCAGATCCTTCGGATATTCCTTCTCCACACCTGCCGGTCTCACCCACATCTTTCCCGGACCTGAGGTGCTGGCCGATGCCAACCTCGCCAGCATCGGACTACCCAAAGCACGAGCCGGAACAATCCGCGCTATCGCACGGGCGGTGTGCGACCGAACAATTAGCTTCGAAGGAATCGTGGATGTCGATGCCTTCCTGAGTGGCCTGCAGCAAATACCGGGAATCGTCGAGTGGACGGCACAATATATCGCCATGAGGGCGCTGAGAGAACCTGACGCCTTTCCTTCTGCTGATCTTGGTTTGCTTCGAGCGCTCGACACACGGTCTCCGAGAGAGCTGGAGCGCCGAGCCGAGGCATTGCGGCCCTGGCGCGCCTACGCTGCGATGTATCTCTGGATCATCCCGGCTCACCAGAAAGCATCTCGCAAAGAAAGAACTTCCCTCAAGCCGGCCTTTCAGCAGGAAGACGGGGAGCGGCATATCTATGAGCAAGTATAGCGGCGACCTCGATCCGGTGAGCGGTTGCGCCTGAGTGAATCTATTTACGGAATTTTCCAATCCCGAATCGGAACTGGATTGTGTTCAAGCCAGGATTGGGAACGGACAATCCGGCATTGGAAATGTGCAGATATTTAAGGGCCAAAGTGGCGTGTAGGCCGTGCTCCCCAAACGGAATGTGCACTCCCAGGCCCAGTTGTGGCGTGAAATTGACCGCGTTTGTGCCGAATGGGATATCGTGATTGGAGATGAGAACGCCGCCACCCAATTCGGCAAATGGGATAGCGCGCCCAGCATTCCGCCGGAAGTTGTATTTGACATCGAATGGAGTGAAGCTTATTGCGTAGGCGTTCTGGATGGGCTGACGCACAAAATAGATTGGGATTGCCTCGAGCTCGTACTGAAATGAGCCACGGCCGAGGTCAAAAAGCCCGAATCCCCAACGCGCGCCCGCGTTAAAGATGGTCGTATCTCCGCGTCCACCGGCTACGCTGTGTCCACCCTGAGCAAAGAATTCGATTTCGCGACTACCGCTAGTCACCTCCTGCGCCCAGAGATTTATACAGAACAATGCTAAGCACAGCAATAGCAGCTTTCGCATTCGCGGATTTCCTCGATTGTTGATTCAAAAATTGAATGTATCACGCTTGTCTTCGGGAGGAGGCGCGGATTCCATCCGTACCGGAAAGGGAAAACTCTTCTTGCTTCTCAGTCTGCGGCTTCAATCGCGGCTTAAACCGCTGAACGATGCCAGCCAATGTTGTTCTTTCCGGCACGCATGAATCCGTGCTCCCTGGGCAGAAATCCAGCTGTTTCGCATGCAGAAGGATTATCGATTACTTCGCAGGAACGGCGCGTCCGTACTCCGACGAGCGGCCTAATCGATCGAAATATTCGTAGGCGGCGAGCGCGATTTCGCTGATCGAACGTTGGCCGACGCGTTCATCGTGCAGATAAGTGGTCATAACGCAGAGAATGAATGGGCGATTGGGCACGAAGATGATGCCGGAATCGTTGCGTACGGCTTCGAGCTCGCCTGGTTTATTGGCGATGTTCAGATCGGCTGGAAGTAGTTTTGGAATACTGCTGTCCTTCGGCGTGGAGAGAACTTTGAAAAAGTCGGCAGTAAGTTCCTTATCGAACAGCTTATTGCGATAAATAGCATCGAACAGCGTCATCATTTCGCGCGGCGTGGAGACGTTTTCCCGGCCTTGGCGTGCCGCTGCAATGTCCATCATCTTGCGTTGTAAGTGAGTGTTCTTTAAGCCAATCGAGGCAAGCATGCGCTCGACGTTCGGCATTCCCAAGTGGTCGATCAGAACATTGGTAGCCGAATTGTCGCTGACAGCAACCATCATCGTCGCTAAGTCGCGATTTGTAATGCGGCTTACGCCGGGAGTAAGCCCTCCCATAATGAAACTATCAGGAACAAGGTCCTCGCTGCGAACCGTGTAAAGATCAGCGAGTCGGGCTACGCCGCTTTCACCGCGACGTCCGCGCTGTTCCTGGTCGTAGAGTTCGGCCAACACGGCAATCTTGATGGAACTGGCTTGTGGGAAGACATCGTCGCCGTGCAGTAGATATGTCTCACTGTTGGTCAGATCGCGAACAGCGACGCCCATAACGCCGTCCAGATTGCGATCCACGGCGGCGATCTTTTCTTGCAATTTGGTCCAGAGCGCCTGTTGTTTTTCTTTACTGGAAATTTGCGGGCAGCAATTTAAAGCAGACATCTGCGCCCAGGCGCACGAGCAGCCCAGCAAAAAGACGCAGATTATCTCCTTTAATCTCCGCGCGGAGGTATTCAACGGATCAACGAGTCCTGCGATCTGACCAACGAGTCGTCCTTAGGCACTTTCTCTGCGCGACATCGTTGCTACGTTCGTGTGCGGAGCTGAGTGGAACGCGTTGACAGCCTTGCGCTCATCATCGTAGCTTTCGAAGACTGTAATCAGCTTGGTGATCTGGAGTAAGTCTCCAACACGCTTTGTGAGATTGACCAGTTTAATATCGCCTCCGGCGTTGCGTGCCGTGGTGAACAGGCTCACCAGGGTACCGATGCCGCCGCTATCGATGTAACTAACTTCGCCAAGATTCAGAACAAGACGATTGTTTTCCGCCAGTTCCCGCTTAACCGTCTCTCGCAATTGACTTGCTTCGTCGCCGAAGACAATGCGCCCAACGCAGTCGATAACCTTCACACCGTCTACCGTGCGAGACGTGATTTTTAACGCCATAGTGCCCCCCCGGGAAATGTAGCCCGAAGCGTACTCCCAAGCGCTCCACTTTTCAAGCGGAGCTAGAGCGACATCTGGCGACAGGAACTGGTGAATACGGTCTCCTTGTTCGGCTCAATTTCAAATCGTCGAGCTTCAATCTGACAAGTGTTGCCGAAAAACTCAGTTCAACTTGCGATTCGTTGCTCCGGCAATAGAAATTTCAGCGTGACAAGAGCCGCGATGAGGGACTTGAGTTGCTGAATCTAAGAAAAAATTACATCGTTAACGCCATTAAGTGCCTTGTTTTCAACAAGGCTACATGGTATCGCGCTTGCATTCAAGCAGTTGAGAGCTCGCAAGCACGAGGCGCGAACCAAAGTAGGCAATTGGTCAGGAGAGACGTTTAATGAAGTTCCCCACTTCGATGGTTTTGGTGGCATTGCTGGCTGCGGTGACTGGATGCGGCAAGCAAATGAGCACGCCTGTAGCGCGTAGTGCCAACGATCAACCTTCGACGCAAGCACAAACCGCGCAGGCCGCTCCCTTTTCCGGTAAGAATGATTCTGCTGACGCCAGCAAGACGACAAGCAAATCGCTCGTTCCGCAGGAAGTAGTGATCCCTTCGGGAACAGCGATCACCGTGCGCCTGCAAAACGCGGTTTCGAGCGCGACCTCGAGCCCCGGAGATCAATTTGAGGCGGTTCTTGATCAACCTATTGTCGTTGATGGAGAGACCATCGCGCCAACCGGCGCGCAAGTCACCGGACGTGTGGTCGCTGCTCGGCGCTCTGGACGGCTGACCCATCCCGGATATCTGCGGATCGCGCTCGCATCCATGGACGTCAAGGGCAAAACGATTCTTCTGCAGAGTTCGAGCGTGATGGTAGCCGGGGCCGCACATAAAAAGCGGAACTTGGCGTGGATCGGAGGCGGAGCAGGTGGTGGCGCACTAATCGGGGCGATAGCTAGCGGCGGCACCGGCGCGCTTATCGGAAGCGCCATCGGCGCGGCTGGTGGAACAGGTGCCGCATACGCCACGGGCAAAAAGGATGTTGGATTCGGCCCCGAGCGTCGCCTGACGTTCAGGCTGACGCGGCCAATAACGATTGCCTGAGTTTTCTCCCTCTTGAGCCCGGATTGGCATTATCGCGATCTGGGTCCCTTTGTTTTTAGATACATCGGACTTGGCAATAGTAGAGACGTAGCATGCTACGTCTCGTCCGTGCGCTTGCGAGGGCCGAACAGTCCTAGCCTTTCCGAAGTACGTCGTGAAGATGCAGCATGCTGCGTCTCTACCTCTCAATCTTTATCCAAGTTGCTCGGGCTTTTGCACAAAGCTGACTGTCGGAGTCATAGAGTCCAGCTCCAGCATGATGCTTTCGGCCTTCGCTGCCGGTTGACCAACTCATGACCACGTACGGCCGTGCAGGATATACCGGCGCCACTTGCTCGACGGAAAGGCGGCCGGTTACCAGAGTTCCCTTCCAGGGAAATCCGGCAGCGAAGCCTGTCGGACAATCCATGGCCGCCCAGACAAACTCTGGTCGAACCACAACACCGCCGTTGGTCAACGACGAGTCAGGGATCCACACCGCAGCAAAAACACCATCGTTGCCGTCCGCCTCGGGCAGGCACCCCGGAAAAATTCGCAGACCATCTCCAGGCTTCCGCTCCGGACCGCATGTGAAGCAGGTTGGAAAAGGATGATTCTCAAATGCCAGAGAGGTCAACGAAGCACGCTGCGCCTGTTCGAGTGCCGGAGCACTGTGATCAGCGCCATCTATCTCCGTCCGCACAGCCTCAATGATCAACTCGGCGCCATCGAGCAATCGCGCGCTTCGATCTGAGATCTCGGTCTGCAAGTCGCGCTCGAGTGGAATTGGCTTTCGCAGAGTGCATTCACACGTTCCGGGTAAAAGGCAGGCTAGCATCCCCGCACTATATCCGCCATTGCCGCTGTCTGGTGGTCCACAAAATCGACGAGCAATTCTGATGGCTGGGGACATTTATCCCAGAATAACAGGGATAAGGGGAGAATCGGGTGAAGCAAGACCAGCAACCTTGAGTGGGCGGAATAGATCGCCTTCCATACTGTGATCCCGAAACGAAGTGAGGGGATCTGCTGTCCTGGGCAATGCTGGGAAGGAAAGCAGATTCCTCGCGCCCAATACCAGGCGCTTCGGAATAACAATGTGTAGTTGCGATCAGCGTGGGTTTCGCTTCACCCGATCACCGATCTGCGAGAACCTCGGCGACACTCAACGTCCAAATCCCGCGGCTTCCATCTGTTCGCGTGCAGCGTCGGCCGTTGAGCCGATTCCCTGCACCTTCAGCTTGAAATCGTCTGGGTTGGTCGCGTTTTCGAGCGCAACCTCGTAGGTGACAAGCCCCTGCTGATACAGGTCGTAGAGTGACTGATCGAAGGTCTGCATGCCGTATTGTGAAGTGCCGGCCGCAAGGGCTTCGCGGATCATGCGCGTCTTTTCGGGAATGGTGATGCACTCACGGATGAACGCCGTCGAGAGCAGCACCTCGACTGCGGGAACTCGGCCATTGCCATCGGCCTTGCGGACGAGCCGTTGGCTGATTACGGCCTTAATGGTCGCCGACAGCTGCATGCGCACTTGCTTTTGTTCTGGTGGTGGGAAGACGGAGATGATGCGGTTAATGGTTTCCACAGCGTCCAACGTGTGCAAAGTCGAGAAAACCATGTGGCCGGTTTCGGCTGCATGAAGTGCGGTTGAGATTGTTTCCAAATCGCGCATTTCGCCGACCAGGATCACGTCGGGGTCCTGACGCAAGCTGGCGCGAAGCGCCGACGCAAATGATGGTGTATCCACTTCCACTTCGCGCTGATTTACGAATCCGCGTTTGTCGCGATGCAGGAATTCAATGGGGTCTTCGATGGTGATGATGTGCTCGGGCCGCAGGGAGTTCACGCGGTCGATCATCGCGGCCAGTGTCGTTGACTTGCCGGAACCTGTGACTCCGGTAACGAGCACGAGTCCACGGGCTTCGTCGCAAATCTTCTCGATGATCTTCGGCAGATATAGCTCGTCAAGCACGCGGATCTTTGTCGGAATCACGCGCAGTACTAGCCCCACATTGCCGCGCTGCTGGAACACGTTCACACGGAAACGTCCCAGACCGGCGACTCCGTACGCCATATCGAGTTCGGCGGTTTCTTTGAACTTCTGTTTCTGCCGGTTCGACATCATGCTGAAGGCCATGTTCAGCATGTCTTCGGCAGAGATACGTGGCTGGTCGGAAAGTGCGACCAGTTCGCCGTCAACACGAATGTGGGGAAAGTTTCCGACTTTTAGATGCAAGTCGGAAGCTTTGCGATCCATTGCTATACGAAGCAGATCATCGATATTCATCGTCTATCCTTGCCCTTGAAAACGCTGGAATTTTTCTCTCGCCGGCGCTGCTGGGGCAGTACTGCGGAGTTTCGCAGTTGTGAGCTTTGGCGAAAGGTAGCATGCTCCTATTGCATACACAATGAGGCTCGCTACTTAGTAGTTACTTTTGGTCACGTCCGCTGACTTGGAACATCAAATAGGCATCATGGAAAGCAACAGCAAACACGCGCGTCCTCATGTGGTGGTCATCGGCGGCGGTTTCGGCGGGCTCCAGGGTGCGCTGGGACTGGCCAGAGCGGATGTGGAGGTTACGCTTCTCGACCGCAAGAACCACCACACATTTCAGCCGCTGCTATATCAAGTAGCATTGGCTGCGCTGTCGCCCGCAGACATCGCTGCACCTATCCGCAGCGTAATGCGCGGAAAGAAGAATGTGGAAGTGCTGATCGGCAATGTCGTCGGCTTTGACCTCGAGCATCGCCGCATCCTTCTCGAGGAAGGCGATCGTGTTCCCTATGACTACGTTGTCATCGCCGCTGGCGCTACGCATTCCTATTTCGGGCGAGATGATTGGGCTCAGCTTGCGCCGGGCTTGAAGACGCTTGAAGATGCAACCGAGATCCGCCGCCGCGTTTTG
>Ga0209473_1000024_pt1 | contig 90753 bp, 73 predicted proteins | sample GraSoiAngelo_133_FD_185890 | JGI IMG/M metagenome (GOLD analysis project Ga0209473, IMG submission 185890) | Grasslands soil microbial communities from the Angelo Coastal Reserve, California, USA - 14_0929_05_20cm (SPAdes) (version 2) | ecosystem: Environmental > Terrestrial > Soil > Grasslands ...
CAAGAGACCCACAGCCCACGCCGCCAAGCAAATCAGGCACATCCACGCTAGGGTCTGTGCCCGAGACGCCGAGCGTGTCTCCCGCGAAGCCCGGCGTGAAGGGAACGCCCGTACTCACCTGAAAAACTCCTCCAATCTGCCATCCTCCTAGTCCCCAATTCGCGAGCCCCGACTTCCACATCGGCGTGCCAAGTTCCCACGTGTAGTTCGCGCTCAGGTTATGGCTCACGTTGAAATCCGCCAGGCCCCGATTGAGCCGGAGATTGAAAAATAACGGACTCGAGATGGAGTTGGTGTATTCGTCTCCGACCATGCTTCCCGACCCAGTGTCGATCGTCTTTCCCCACGTGTAAGAGCCCGCCAACTGAGAGTTCCGTCCGATCTTCTTCTTGACCTGCACTTGAAGCGCGTCGTAGTAGGCGCGGCCATCCCAGAAGCCCGCAGTGATTCGCCCTGCGTTTGCGTTCAGGCGCGTGCCGCTCCCGATAGGCACGGGCCAAACATAGCTTTGGGGAGTGAGCGTTACCGGCAAAACGATGTCCGCTTCTTCGGTGCGGAACGGTTGGTGAATGGCGCGCGAGCCCACATACCCAACCCTCAAGCTGGTATCGGCCGAGAGTTGGCGTTGCATCGTGAGGTTCCACTGCATCACGTAATTGCGGCCGGGATGCGGCTCGAAGAACGCCTGCCGGAACGTATTCGTCGAGACCGTGAGCGCCGCAAAAGCCGCGCTTGGAAACTTTCCGGGATTGCTCGCGCTTGCGGATTCAAAAAACGGCGCCGAAAACAGCTCATTCATTTGAAACAAATAGGGCAGGGGCAAGACGTCGAAGACTCCGAAGCCGCCGGAAACTGAGGTCTTGCCATCACGGAAAGGATCCCAGGAAAATCCCGTGCGCGGCTCGAAGTTCAGAAGCGTGGGATTAGAAATCAGAGGATCTCCCAAATGAGGAGTGGCGTCGTTAAAGTTGCGGAGAATCGTCAGCTTGCCCTGAACCTCAGTAATGACCGTGGACATTTCGTAGCGCAGCCCCAGATTGATGGTGAAGTTCGGGCGCCAGCGCCAATCGTCCTGAGCATAGGTTCCCAAAATGGTTTGACGAATGCCGCGCGGGCTGATGGCACTCGGGATGGCCGCGCTCAGCGAGATGGGGTGGTTGGTGAGGAAGCCGGAGAGCGAATCGAAAAGGAACTCACCGTTTGGACTGCTCACCCCAAGTTCGTTATCGCGAATGCGCTCGACGCCCACGCCGAATTTGAGGGAGTGGATTCCGCGGGACCAGGTGAAATCGTCGTAGGTCTGAATCGTAGTCCAATGGAAATGATAGTTTGTGGGTGCGCCGATGCCGCCGGTAAACGAGGTGATTCCCGGCACGATTATAGCCGCAGCATTGTGGCCGGGAACCGTAGCGAAGGAGGGATCGGCAGCGGCGGGATTTCCCGACGGGAAGGTTAGGCCCGTGGAAGCAACGACTCTGTAGATACCGAATCGCAAAAAGTTCAGCAGATGAGGATTAAACGTATGGGCTTCGCTGACGGTAAAGAATTGCCGGCGCGAATCGTAGCCGGCTCGTTTGTTGTTTAGTTCATCGGGCTGGCGGACGGTTCCGCTGTCAAACATGTAGGTTGCGGAAAGCGTGTCCTTGGCGGAAAATTTCTGGTCGACCCGCGTCGTAAAGTAATTCTCCGGCGTTACTTGCTGTCCTGAAAAGGTGTAAATCCCAGTGTCGCCAGGTCCGAGCAATCCGCCGTTCGGCAGAGGGTAAAAGGCGTTGACGAAGCGAAGGATATCCGGGTCGACCGTGACCGCTCCGGTCGACAAATCCCCTGCGCGTGCCGCTGGCGAAGGAACTGTATCCACCTGCGTGACGCCCAGAGATTGCCGCAGGCCTTCATAATCTCCAAAAATAAAAGTGTGCTCCTTCCAGAGCGGGCCGCCTGCGGAAGCTCCAAATTGATTTCGCCGAAACGGCGGTCTTGTAGCGGCGTCGAAGAAATTCCGAGCGTCCAGCGCGCTGTTGCGGATGAATTCGAAGAGGTCGCCATGGAAAGTGTTGCTGCCGGACCGCGTGGTTGCACCTACTACTCCGCCGGAAGAACGGCCAACCTGTGCTGGGTAGTTGCTGGTGAGCACGGTGAACTGCTCGACTGCGTCGACACCCAAATTGACTCCGAGGGCGCTGCCCGGAGAGCCGTTGGCATAGTCGTTCACGCTGATGCCGTCCAGGCGCGCATCGTTTTGACGCGGCCGCCCACCGGAGATGGTCATTTGCGTTCCAAAACCATATTTGCCTTGCCCGGAGGATTGCGTGCGAGCAGTCTCGACTCCCGGCTCAAGCGCAGCCAGATCGGAGGCAGAACGCCCATTCAAGGGGAGCTCGAGCACGCTTTGCGAGTTGACGACCCCGCTGACGGTTGACGAAGCCCTCTGTTCGCTGCCCGAAGACAGGGTCAGATTGGCCACTTGGTCCTGATCTGCATTTATGGCCACGAAGGCGCGGACGGAGATAAATCCGGGAGCTGAGGCAGAAACCTCATAGTTCCCTGGCGCCAGATTCGCCAGTTTGTAGGACCCGTCCTCTCCCGCCTTTGTGGAAACAGTGCTGCCGCTTGCCAGATTCTTGACCGAAATCTGCGCAGTCGGAAGGGGAGAGCCGGAGGCCGACTTGACCGTGCCGGAAAGGTTTCGTGCCGGCATCTGCCCAAGAGCGGCAAGAGGAATCCACAGGGCAAGGGCCACGCTGACTCTGGCCGCAGGAATCGCTCTTGAAATCCGATCGAGCTGACGGCTCACGGTTGTTCTATCCGGAAGGCGGTTCATTTTAGCGCCCTAATAGAATCGCGCAAACACCGCTGCTAAGAACTTCGATCCGCAGCGAGCTCTCCGGCCAGATGGTGCCGCAGAGCGCTCTCATCGAGTTCGTTTTCCCAACGAGCAATCACCAAGGTAGCGACGGCATTGCCAATCATGTTGACAATGGCGCGGCACATACTCAGGAAACGATCGATGCCCAAAATCAACGCCATTCCGGCGACCGGTATCGCGGGGATGACCCCCATGGTGGCAACCAGGGCAATGAAAGCGGCTCCTTGCACCCCGCTCGCGCCCTTGGAGGTAAGGAGGGCGACACCCAGGACGGTGAATTGCTGAAAGAGAGTCAGATGCGTGTTGGTCGCCTGAGCCACGAATAATGCCGCAAGGGTCATGTAGAGACTGGTGCCGTCGGCGTTGAAGGTGTAACCCGTGGGGACGACCAGGCCGACAAGAGTCTGGGAACAACCAAGTTTTTCAAGCTTGGCCATGAGCGAGGGCATGACCGGTTCTGAAGAACTGGTGGCTAGGACAACGAGGAGTTCCTCGCGAAGAAACCAAAGGAAGCGCAAAATGCCGAAACCCGCCACGCGCGCGATTCCCCCCAGTACAACCACGACGAAGAACAAGGCCGTGATGTAGAGAGTGGCCATCAACTTTGCGAGAGGTCCGAGGGAAGCCAGACCATATTTTCCGATGGTGAAGGCCATTGCGCCAAAGGCGCCTAGGGGAGCAAAGCGCATCAGGAGGGCCACCACGCCGAAGACAATCCGCGTGAGAGTATCCAAGAAATCGACCAGTGGCTTGCCACGCGAGCCGGCGAGAGATAAAGCAAAGCCGAAAAGAAGAGAGACGAGAAGGACTTGCAGAATGTCACCTTTGGCGAAAGCGTCGAAAACTGTGGTTGGAATAATGTGGATCAGAAATTCGGTAACACTCTGCGCTTTGGCTTGTCCCGCATATTCGGCCACCGCCTTGGAGTCGAGCGTGGCGGGATTGACATTGAAGCCGCTACCCGGATGAACCAGGTTCCCGACGACGAGTCCGATCAGCAGCGCAAGCGTCGAGACGACTTCGAAATACAAAAGAGCCTTGCCTCCGACACGGCCGACTTTCTTCATGTCTTCCATTCCAGCAATCCCGGTTACCAGGGTGCAAAAGATCACCAGAGTGATGATCATAGTGATCAACCGAATAAAGGCGTCTCCGAGCGGTTTCATCGCAACGGCAGTGTGTGGGCTGACATAGCCGAGGACGATGGCCATGACGACACCGAACAGAACTTGAAAGGAGAGTCCCGTGTAGAAAGGCTTCTTACGCGGAAGCGAGATCCTTGCGGTTGCAGCGGGAGGAATCTGCATCACTCAGCCTTTTTGCAGCGCCTGACGAAGTTCGCGAACATCGCGCAGAGTCTCGAGTGCGACCAGCTTGTCGATCAGCGTGGAGCAAGCAGCAGCACCGAGGACCGGAGTGATGAGGTCGCGGGCCTTGGCCACGACCTCGTCGCGCGTCATGGGATTTTCCGCAGTGCCACGGACGTCACGAATCCACTCGCTGAGTTGCGCGCCATCCGCGAGCGTGAGTTCGACGATGGCCTCGCGGCGTGGGCGCCGCGCATCGATGCGCGGATCGGCAACCACTTCGACTTTGGCGCGCTGTCGCAAAACGGCCGGATCCTGCATGCGCGCCTTGTCGTGCGCCGAAGCAAAGGTGACGGTTTTATCAAGGAGCATAATGGCGACCATGTGTTGCATGCAGATGTCTGGCATTTCGCGGTTACTGACGGTGTTCGCTTCATCGCTGGCGATGCGCACCACAACTTTCTGCACGTCATTCGCAGTGATGGATCGTTTCTGGAAGAAGCCTGTAAGCGCGTCGAGCGGCGCCTGGATCGGAGAGCCCACGGTCCACTTCTTGATGTTGGTGCGGGTGATTTCATAGCGCTCGCCGAGCCTGTTGATGAGCTGAGACGCGTCGGCCTTCAGTGCGCCATTTTCCCTGGGCGCGTAGGCGTCGAAGAAGTTGTCGGGCCCCGAGAAAACGTCGTCGACGCCGGTCCAGCCCGAGCGAATGAGCATGGCGGTGGTGACGCCGGCGGCGGCGGGTTTCCCTCCGAAAAGAAAAGCCTTTTCCATGTGCTCCGCGTCGCGCGCCCAGGCGCCGATTCCCGAAGCCTGCTGTGCAGAGTAATCCAGCAGGAACCGGAACTGTTGCGGATTTAAGCCGGCCGCACAGCCAGCGGCCGCGGCTGCGGCAAACGCGGCGACGGTGCCGTGCGTGCTGCGATGCGTGGCCGCTTGGTAAGCCGGACCGCCCATGCACATGGTTACGCGCGGGCCGACATCATAGCCGAGCGTCACGGCGCGAAGGAAGTGGGCGCCGCTGATGCCGAGCAGCTCCCCGGCGGCAAAGGCAGCTGGCACAACAGAAACGCCGGGATGCGAGCGGGAAGGACCGTGGGAGTCGTCGGTTTCATCGGAATGGGCGAGGACGCCATTGGTGAATGCGGCTTCGATGGGGCCGCACACGGTGCGGGAAGCCACTACGGTTGCGACCTCCTTTCCGCCGTAAGCCTGCGCAAACTGCAAGGCTGCGCGACCAGGTGGCAGTTCGGAACCGGAGATCATCGCGGCAAACGTGTCCAGGACATGATGCTTGGCTTTTTCGACGACTTCCTCGGGAAGTGGGCGTGTCGCGGCCTGACTCATGTAGCTGCTAAGTCTTTCCATGAGCGGGCTGGCCGCAGGAGAGGGAAGAGGCGGGTCTTGGCGAACGTAAGGTTGGGCAAGGGCAGAGCCGGATGGAAGAGCGCTAGAAGCGATGGCCAGGGCTGCAAACTCGAACAAGCCGCGCCGTGAAAGAGTCGGACACGTGTTGCAAGCCGGTTCGTGACTCCGTTCATCAGATCCCATTTCTGTGCTTCTCCTTGCTACAGATGGTACCGGAGGAAATTGCTTCACAAACGCGCTCTGAAGAAGGCCACCCCGCCGCGTACTGACGATATGTCAGCGCGCAATTTAGTACCTGAAAAAAGGATTAATTTTTCTTTAGAAAGAAGAAGCGGTTTCCGCGACCCTTGCCAAAGCCGCGCCCGCTAGCCGGCAAGTTCTTTCATGACGCGATATAAGTTCTTTTTTGCTTCGAAACCGATACCGGGAAGCTGTGGCAATCCGACGTAGCTGTCTTCGACGGCAATCCCGTCAGCGAATCCGCCAAAAGGCTGGAAGACGCCGGGATAGGATTCATTGCCGCCGAGGCCCAGGCCGGCCGCGATGTTGAGCGACATTTGGTGCCCGCCATGAGGAATACAGCGCGTGGGAGACCAGCCGTACTCCGTCAGCATTTCGAGAATGCGCAGGTATTCCACGAGGCCGTAACTGAGCGCGCAGTCGAATTGCAAAACATCGCGATCACGACGCAAGCCCGCGTAACGGATAAGATTTCGCGCGTCCTGGAGGGAAAACAGATTTTCGCCGGTGGCCATCGGCCCGGAATAATGCTCCGCGAGCTTGGCCTGAAGCTCGAAATCGAGTGGGTCGCCGGGTTCCTCATACCAGCGAAGACCATAAGGAGCGAGTGCCCGCGCATAGGCCAAGGCGGTGTCCAGGTCGAAACGGCCGTTGGCGTCGACTGCCAATTGATCCGGTGTTTTTAGGATTTTCAGCACGGCTTCGATACGCCGCAAATCTTCGGAGAGCGGCGCACCACCAATCTTCATTTTCACGACGGAGTAGCCCAGGGCGAGGTAGCTGCGCATTTCGTCCTGCAAGGCGGAGAGATCTTTGTTCGGATAGTAATAGCCGCCGGCGGCGTAGACGAAAACTTTGGCGTCGAAACGTCCTCCGCGGTAGCGGTTCGCGAGAAGGCGATATAAAGGAAGCCCGGCAATTTTCGCGACGGCGTCCCACACGGCCATATCCAGCACGCCGACGGCAACCGAGCGCTCGCCATGGCCTCCAGGCTTTTCGTTGCGCATGACGACGGCCCAGATGCGATGAGGATCGAGATTTTCGCCTGTTTCATCGAGCAGCGACTCAGGAGGCGCGGCTTTGAGGCGGGGGAGGAAGCGATCACGCAAGAGCCCGCTCGGCGCGTAGCGGCCATTCGAATTGAAGCCGTAGCCAATCATCGGCTTGCCGTCGCGCACCATGTCGGTGACGAGCGCGAGGACACTCACGGTCATCTGGCTAAAGTCGATGTAGGAGTTACGAATGTCCGATTTGATGGGGACAACGGTGTCGCGGATATCGACAATGCGCACGGTGCTTCCTTCTTTGTCCTGCTGTCTACCGCAAGCTCTTCAGAAAAACGAGCCTGCTAGTTGCGCTGTAAAAGTGGCCGAAGCTCCCGAATATCGCTGACACTTTCGAGATGAAATATTTTGTCGACGAGACTCGAGCATTTCGTTGCTCCGAGGACTGGCGTGATGAGGTCCGTCGCCTTGGCAATGATTTCGTCGCGCGTCATGGGATTTTCGGGAGTGCCGCGAACGTTGTCGACGCGCTCGGTCAGGTGAGAGCCGTCGGTCAGCGCAACGTCGACAATGGCCACGCGCAATGGCATGAGGCGTTCCAGTGCTGCGTCTGGGATGAGCTGAACTTTCGCTCGTTCGCGAAGCGTCGCCGGGTCTTTCAAGCGCACCCTGTCATGCGCCGAGGCAAAGCTGACCGTCTTGTCGAGAAGCATCACAGCAATCATGTGCTGCAGGCAGATGTCGGGGATTTCGCGGTTGTTGACGATGGCCGCTTCATCGGTGGCAAGTCGTACGGACAGTTGCCGCACATGGGCGGACTCAAACGGATGCTGCTTACGCAAAAGGACCAAGGCGTCGAGCGCCGCCTGGATCGGGGAACCCACGGGCCACTTCTTAATGTTGGTTCGCGTCACTTCGTAGCGCTCGCCAAGCTTGTCGACGAGCCCGGCGGGATCGGCGTGGGGGTTGTAAGCCGCGAAGAAGTTGTCTCTTCCGGAGAGAATGTCGTCCACGCCGGTCCAGCCGGCTTGCACCAGCAACGCCGCAGTGACGCCGCTACGGGCGGTCATGCCGCCGAAATGGAAGGCTTTCTGAACGTGGTCGGTGTCGCGATTCCATGCTCCGAGACCCGAAGATTGATGCGCCGCGTAGCCCAACATGCAACGCATTTGCTGCGCGTTCAAACCTGCGGCGCAGCTTGCCGCCGCTGCAGCGCCAAAAAGGGGAGAAATGCTGTGGGTGCTCCAATGGCTTTCTGCTTCGAACCGCTGACCGCCCAGAGTCATCGTGAAGCGCGGGCCGATGTCGTAGCCCAGCGCCGCAGCCCGCAAGAAATGTGTTCCGCTGACAGCAAACCGCTCCCCTGCCGCAAGAGCGGCAGGAAGGACCGCGCAGCCAGGATGAGATTGCGAGGGAGAGTGTGAGTCGTCGGTCTCGTCGGCGTGGGCGAGCACGCCGTTTGTCAAAGCCGCTTCGATTGGCCCGCACAAGAAGTTCGACGCCACCACCGTGGCGACCTCTTTGCCACCGTAGGAGCGGGCGAACTCCAGGGCAGCGCGCCCGGGAGGCAACTCGGAACCGGAAATCATGGCGGCGAGAGTATCGAGCACGTGTTGCTTCGTTTTTTCAACTACTTCTTCCGGCAGCGCGCGGGAGCGCGCCTCGCTCATGTAAGTGCTGAGGCGTTCCATGACCGAACTTGTTTCTCGTACAGCGCGGCTGGCAAGGGGAGCCGCGCTGGCGAAGGCCATCTTCGGCCTGAGTGCCGCAGATGCAATGGCCAGGCCGGCAATCTCAAAGAGTCCACGACGGGTCAAAGACGGGCTGGCACGCCGGTCTCTAGAATCGTCACGCGCAAGCAGCTCCATGATCCTTGTTCTCCTCTTCGATGGGCATGATCACCGGACAAGTACATATTGGTCGAATTGCACCGCCCGTCAAGAAGCTACCGGATGCTTCTCGAGGAGGCCGAAAATAGCATTAATTTATCTTTAGACCCCCGGAACACGCCTCGACCGCTAAGTTTCATCGGTGACGGGCTGAGGCTTGGCCAAAAGTGCCGCTCCCAGTCCACATGCTGCCGCAAACGAAAGCCATAGACCGGGAACCGCGAGGTTACCGGTGGCATGAATGAGATAAATGCCGATGGCGGGCGTAAAACCGTTGCCAGGCTATAGGCAAGGGAGAACCCGGAAGTCCTCACGTTGACCGGCATGACCTCCGTTAAGAAAACCACCATTGCCCCGTTGTAGCTGCCGAAGATGCAAGACAGCCAGAGTTCCACTGCCAGCAATCTCGCGAACGACGGCGAGCGAACCAGCCACAACATCGCCGACGAGCATCAGAAGGCATGCAGGCGATGGAGAAGATTCCCATGGACATAAGGCCAAGCGTCAGCAGGAGGCCGGCGCGGCGGCCGTGTTTGTCGGTATACGCGCCAAGCACAATGGCGCCGAGGGGGCGCATCAAAAACTCTGCGCCGAAAGTCATCAGCGACAACATCAACGACAAAAAGGCGTTGCCGGCGGGGAAGAAGGCTTGGCCGATGGCCGAGGCGTAATAGCCAAAGACCATGAAGTCGTACATCTCAAGAAAGTTTCCGCTGGAGACGCGCACCACCGACCAGATTTTGGCGCACCGGTCAGAGGAGCTGAGCATGGGATTTCATTGTGAGAAGGGCATCTTATTTTCTTGCCGCGCGGCGGAAGACAAGTGGAATCGTGGGAGCGCCGAGCGCAGCGTCTAATAGGCCTCGCTTGCCCAGAGTTGGCCTTCCCACTTACTTTCCCTGGCTGACCTGGGCGGCAATGGCTGCACCTAGCTCTTTCGTGGAAGCAGTACCTCCGATGTCCGGAGTGCGCACGCTCCCTTGGGCCAAAACTGCGGCGATGGCGGCTTCCATAGCGTCGGCGGCTTCTGAGTGGGCCAAGTGCCGGAGCATCATGGCACCAGACCATATCTGTCCGATGGGATTGGCGATTCCTTTTCCCGCGATGTCCGGCGCAGAACCGTGAACCGGTTCGAACATGGAAGGGAATTCCTTCTCCGGATTCAAATTCGCCGATGGCGCGATGCCAATCGATCCGACGACCGCGGGGCCAAGGTCGGAGAGAATATCTCCGAAAAGATTCGACCCGACAACGACGTCGAACCAGTCGGGATGGCGGACAAAGTGCGCGGTCAGGATGTCGATGTGAAATTGGTCCGTCCGCACGTCGGGATACCCCGTAGCCATAGCCCGAAAACACTCATCCCAGAAGGGCATGGTATGGATGATCCCGTTGGATTTCGTCGCCGAAGTAAGATGTCTTTTTCGCGTGCGGGCTAATGCAAAGGCGTAGCGCAACACGCGATTAACGCCACGTCGTGTGAAGACCGTCTGCTGCACGGCCATTTCCTCTTCGGTTCCTTCATACAGCCGGCCGCCAATGTTGGAGTATTCGCCTTCGTTATTTTCACGGACGATGCAGAATTCAATTTGACCAGGCTTCCAGTGCTTGAGCGGGCTCTCAATTCCTTCCAACAGCCGCACGGGCCGCAGATTGACGTACTGCCGGAAGCTGCGGCGGATCGGGATTAAAAGCCCCCACAGCGAAATATGATCCGGAACATCCGGGTGTCCCACGGCGCCGAGAAAAATCGCGTCAAAACTCCGTAGTTGTTCGAGGCCATCCGGCGGCATCATTCTTCCGGTCTTGATATACGTTTCGCAGCTCCAATCGAAACATTGCCAGGTGAAACGGAATCCAAAGCGCTTTGCCGCGGCCTCCAGCACGCGCATGCCTTCGGGCACAACTTCTTTGCCGATGCCGTCTCCAGGGATCACGGCAATGCTGAATGTTTGCATCGACTGAGCGCCTATCCTTTTTCGAGCGACAGCAAAGGTGACAACGTGCGCACATCGGATACTGATTCCAAGGCCTTCACACCATCGATGATCTTCTCCGTTTTGGCTTTTGGCCACTCGGCGTATTCGGCGCAGCCTCGGAATTTCCATGCCGCTTCTTCGAGCGTCATGGGATCGGCGGGACTGCCTTTTCCTAAATCAGCGCGGCCTGCGATCACCCGCCCGTCCTTGAAGTGAATTTTGAGCAGGGAAGTCATTTTGTCATAACCGGCCTTCTCCGCTTCCGGGTCCACATAAAAATTGACCCGCCGAATCATCTCCTGAACATCCGCTCTCTGCACGATTTGATCGGTGAACTCACTCAAGCCCGCCTTGTCTCGCAAAAGCAGAATGGCCGGGCAGAACAGTAGGATGCACCAGGAGGCCGCAGATGCGATCTTTTGCTGCCGAGAGTTGCGTATCGTCAAAATCGTCCACATGAATGGATACGCTGTTTGTCCAGGCGGCAAAGCGCGGAGAAGTTTTGAGTCCCGCCCCGATCACCGAGGCCTTTCCGCCGCACACGCCAAGATGCTCGAGATGCTCGCGGCAAATTACGCCCGATCGCGCCAGAGATCCGGCGAGAGCAAGATCCAGTCCATCAAGGATCGACTTTTTTCCAAGTTCGATGACCTCCGAAGGGATATCTTCGTATCTTGTTTCAACGACAAACTTCCCCACGTGGTTCGTTAGTCCACGAACTTGCGGAAAGTCGGCCCGCGAAGGTATTGCTGTTCTTTCAGCAGAGATCAAAAAGGAGCTCGAAGCGATGGCTCCGAGGGATGGCTTGCCAAACTCGCGCCTGTGCATGGCTGGTGTCGAAATTCTCCTACGGTTGTATATCGTACACCCGCACTTCGGCGTCTTTGCCTTCGCGGTGAGGCACAGCCAGGTAGTAGCGATTCAGTTCGGGCACGAGAATGCCGGTTTTTGCGCGAAAGCCTCCTTGCACTTTCTCCAGGAGAGAGTAGTGATCGGGATCCTGTTGTTCAAAAACGTCGAGATAGCCATCTCCTGCGAGATAAATCCGCTTGTATTTTGCGTCGTAAGCCGCGTCGTCCACCATCCCAACGGAGGGAAGCTCGGCGATGACTTTGCCAGTATCCGAATTCAGAACGATCAGCCTTCCCGGCTTGCGCGCCGAGACGAAGAGACGATGATTTGCTTCGTCGAAGGCCATGGCGACGTTGGTCTGATCGCCCGGGGGCAAGGGCCAAGTCGCCAGCAGGGAGCCTTTATTGCGGTCCAGAACGCCGACGGTATTTTGCCCCGTGATGTTACAAAACAGGCGGGGGCCGGACTTTTCCAGCACGAGGGCTTCCACACGGTTGGAAACGACTTTGATATCGCGAAGCTTCTTGGAGGCGTTTGTGTCAATGACGCTGATCAAGGAATAAGGAGTATGGGCTTCTCTACCGCCATTAACGACATACAAGTAGCGTGTTGCCGGATCATAGGCGATGGAGTCGGCATCAATGGATACTTTGATTTCGCCAAGCGGCTTATACGTTTCGCTGTCATAGACTCTGACAGCCGAGGCATCGCCCTCCACGACAAAGAGTTTCTTGAGGTCCTTTCGATACAGAATGGCGTGGGGCGCCTTTGCATCTTCGATTGTGTGGACGCGTGTGTTCGTGGCGGTATCCAGTACATCCACCTTGTCATTCTCTTCGTCAGTGAGAAAAAGCCGGTGCCCGTCGATGTCGGGCGCAAAATGATCGAAGTCGCCGTCCTTGAGTCCCGGTAAAGGAATGGTCGCCACGAGCTTCAACGGCTCTTTGGTTTGCGCCATAACGTGGGAGGGAAAGGCCAGCAACAGCATGACAATGAACCGCCTACTCATTCGATCCTCCCTACGTTAGCTTAACGGCCAGCGCCCTGCGTGACTGACGGGGCAGAAATCTTCTGAAAATCCAAACCTGGCAAAACTGGGGTCTTCTCGAGCCTCACGGCGTCCAGGGAGTTGGGATTTAACCCAAGCAAAGTCAAGATGCTTGGCGCGATTTGCGAGGTTTGCACAGGAAACTTGATGAGGGACCGACCAAGTCCAGGGAAGGAAACCAGAAGCGGCACATTACGGTCGGCTTCCGTATTACCACCGTGCTCCGCCACGAAAGCGCTGTCTGCATCAACGTAAATCTGGCCTGGAACAGGCTGAATGAGGATATCGGGTACGCGCGGATCGTTCTTGGGGTCATTAAACATCAGCTTTAGGGCCTCCCCGGAGTAAATCTCTTGGATGCCGGCTTCGTTCTGTATCTTTCGTAGAGCGTCGACGACTGCGGGCGTGTGATCGTGATCCGAGAGCCACAGCAAGACGACACTTCCATCTTGTTCGATAAAAGCCAACAGGCCCTCGCGAACTGAGGCGACGGTTTTAGGAATTGTTTCCAGATCAGCATGCCTAAGGCGCATCGGATCAATCGGTGAATCCCCATGCTTGGCGGTCACAATGACGAGCGTGGATGCCAACAGGTTCTGACTACCGAGCCGGTCAAGCAATTTTTTGATGGATTGATCGGTATGATGGAAGGCTTCCTCGAGGAGCGGGCTTGGCTTTCCGCTGCTATCGAGATAGCCGCCACTTTTGGTCTTCTGGGCCACACTGATTGCTTGAAAATTCATTCCGAATAGGGCAGGAACGCCGACGTGGCGCGATCCTCCGTGGTCTTTGCCGTCGATTTCGTTCAGCATCGCTGCAACTTTCAGGTCGTCGTACGATTCAATATTTTTTATATCCCGGAAGGGTCGGACCTCCGGTGTGTAGAGATCGTCTACTCCCTTGCCCGACGGACCATTCACGAAGTCATAGGCGGGGTGCTTGTCGGACCACGCGGTCCGACGACCACTTTTCCTAATAACCTCAAAGACGGTGTTTACGCGAAGGAAGTCGTGGGGGAGAACCGGCGCGCAGCCCTTCTTGGGATCTCTCGGCAATTTTGCGAGATCAATGCCTCCGCCGCCATCAACGGCATCGCGATTGAGGTCAATCGAGGAATCGAAAACTACGGGAGTTCCCACAGTGGAGCAGTCAGATGCCGGCGGCGACAGACTTCGATCGTAGGAATTCTCGAAGAGCACTCCCGTTGCGGTCGGAGACCCTCCTGTCACCATGGAAAGCAATCCAGGCCACGAATTGGAAGGGAATGTAGTGAAGGCATTGGAATAAGTAATGCCATGGGCACTTAGTTGCGCCAAGGCCGAGTCCGGTTTTTCGTTGACGAGCCTTGCCAAGTCAAGGCTATGCATTCCGTCAATGCTGAGCAGCAGGATGCGTTGTACGGAGGCATTCGAGCCCGACAGCCCACTCGGACCCGAGCGCTGCGCGTTTGAGAATATCGGGAACAGCAGTGCCAATGCGGACACGAAAGAAACGATTGCCGCGAAGGCAGGCCACGCGTGGACTTCTCTTTGACCGATTCTCATTCTGGAACCGCTATCCTCAAACGCGTAATATTCGTTGAGGCCATCAAAAATAGTCAATGTTGTTCGGCTGGACGAAAATGAAAGTGCGGCTGCTTGGGGGCAAAATCGGCTGATTTTGCAGGGGAACAATCTTGCCCAGGAATGTCGGAGCTAAACAGAAATTAATCTTGGGTTAAGTTGTGGTCCGTTTGAATGCATTATGCTCTGACGCGCTGCTCCACGGTGACATTTGTGCTCGAATGCAGAGCCACCTTTTGCAATTCAAACGGACCAAAATCCAGATAGTCTGGCAGGGAGAGAAAATGAAGAAATGCTTTCCGATCCTCACGATGATGCTTGCCCTCTTCGGAGTAGAAGCTCGGGCTCAGGATCCGGCTCCTCTGAAACTCGTCGAGACCATTAAGTTGCCCTCGGACATCAAAGGAAATTTCGATCACTTCGCAATTGACGTAAAAACCAGCCGGTTGTTTGCAACCCCGGAAGGCTACAAGTCCGTCCTTGTTTTCGACGTGCCAAGCGGGAAGCTGATTCACACCATTCGCGGCATCGAGAAACCCCATGCGATCCTCTACCGGGAAGACCTGCGCCATTTGTATGTGACGGACGGGGAAGCTGGAGAATTGAAAATCTTTGACAGCACCAATTATGCTCTGCTCTCAACCGTGAAGCTACTGTTGGATACGGACTCGATTGGCTACGACCCGGAAACAAAACTCCTGTACATTGACAATGGCGGCGGCGACGTCCACGAAGCGTACTCCATGATTAGCGTCGTGGATACGACTGCTGGTAAAAAGGTGGCCGATATCAAAGTTGATGGCGATACCCTCGAAGCCATGCGGCTTGAAAAGTCCAGCCCCAAAATGTACGTGAATAACAAGGCCAAGAACCAGGTCGAAGTCATCGACCGGAACAAGCGGGAGATCGTGGCGAGCTGGCCGGTAACCAAGAGCAAGACCAATGTCGCCATGGCCCTGGACGAAGCGAATCATCGTTTGTTTATCGCCTGCCGCGCCGGAGATATCGTGGTGTTGGACACGGCTTCCGGCGAGGAGCTCACGGCGCTGCCGATCACCAAGGGAGTGGACGATCTCATTTATGATGCGGCAAGCCGTCGTCTCTACGCATCCGCGGACGGGAGTGTGGACGTTTACGAACAAACGGACCCTGACCATTACAAGTTGCTCGGGAAGGTGCCTACCGGCCCCATGGGAAGGACATCCTTGCTGGTTCCCGCACTGAAGCGATATTTTGTGGCCGTTCCACGGCATGGGACGGAGAGCGCGGAAATCCTGGTTTTTGAAGTTCACTAGAACCACTTGTGATCGACAGTTTGGATTGCCTGACGGAAAGCGCGCGTGAATCCTAGGGTGTTTTCCAATCGTTTGTTAACAAGCGACGAAAGCCTACTCGGGGGAGGAATGTCTTGAGAGTGCATTTTGCGAAAGTTTTGCTGAAATGCCGCGCTTTCAGCATGTTGGCTCTTGTCTTGCTTGGCGCAATTGCGCCGCCGCTGCGCGCACAGAATACCCAACCCGTGGCGATTCGCGCCGGACGCTTGTTTGACAGTAAGTCAGGCAGAATGCTTGAAAACCAGATCGTTCTTGTAGAAGGCGAAAAGATTTCGGCAGTGGGACCTGCCGACCAAGTGCAAATTCCTGCGGGGGCGCAGGTCATCGATCTGAGTAAAGCAGCGGTTCTCCCCGGATTAATTGATGGGCATACCCACGTATTCGGCTTTGGTCTCGATGGCGTCAAGCCGGGAGGCCCACCGTTCGCTAGCCCCATTAATGATACCCGCGAATACCGCACGCTTCTGGCCCTGGCCAACGCGCAAAAGGATCTTCGAGCGGGATTCACAACGCTCCGCGATTTGATGAGTCACGGCGGCGGCTACGCAGACGTCGACATTAAGAGGGCCATCAACCGGGGCTATTTCCAAGGTCCGCGCATGCAGGTTTCGACCATGGGGCTGGTGGCCACCGGCGAAGGGATTCTGGGCTCGCCGGAGGTCAGCCTGCCGGGGAATTACCAGGCTGTGGACAATCCGTGGGCCGCACGGCAGGCGGTTCGGGAGCAAATCCACTACGGTGCTGACTGGATCAAGTTTCATTCGACCTCGGACTACGAGTTTGAACCAAATGGAGAGTTGTTCAGCAATCCCACGTTCACAAAGGAAGAAGTCGACGCCATCGTGGATGAGGCTCATCGCCACGGCAAAAAAGCAGCTTGCCACGCGTTCGGCGGAGAAGGCTTGCGCAATTGCGTCCAAGCAGGCGCTGACACCATTGAACACGCCATCGATCTGGACGAGGCCACTGCCGACTTGATGAAGAAGAAGGGGCTCTACCTCGAACTAACGGCCTATCACTATTCTCTGTCTGATTACACGCTAGGAGATGCCAAAGCAACCGGGGGCAAGTACAGCCTGGAAGCGATGCGCGAGAAGAGCGGCCGCTTGGCGATTTCCCGGGGCTTGAAGATTTCATTTGGATCTGGCGTGGGACCCTTCCCCCACGGGACGCAGGCTGCCGAATTCTCCTATTTGGTCAAATACGGCATGACTCCCGCTCAGGCCATCCAAACGGCAACGAAAGTAGCAGCGGAAATGATGGGGTGGCAGGAGCACGTCGGGTCGATCGAGAAAGGAAAGTTCGCCGACGTCATCGCGGTTTCCGGCGATCCCCTGAAAGACATTACCGAGCTCGAACGCATAAGATTTGTCATGAAGGGCGGGCAGGTGATTCGGAACGACGTCAAGTGAGTCGGGCGGCGACGAACGAAGGCTGCTCCGGCGCGGTGCATACGGTCTCTGGCGAGTACTGACCTTCCGCCAATCATGCACTCGCGCCAGAGCTTTCTTCATGGTAATAAACAAGATGTATGCGCATTTTATTGGTTGAAGATGAGCGCAAGGTGGCGAGCTTTCTCGCGCGAGCCCTGCGCGAAAATACGTATGCCGTGGACGTGGCCGAGACCGGAGAAAAAGCACTAGAGCTCGGTACGGATGTGCCCTACGACGCCATTCTCCTGGATGTCCGGCTACCTGGCATGAGCGGCACCGAAGTCTGCCGCGAATTGCGGCAGCGGGGCATTGAAGCTCCAGTCCTGATGCTCACTGCCCGCGGCCTCGTCGAGCAGAAAGTCGAAGGCCTCGATGCCGGAGCCGATGATTACCTCACAAAGCCTTTTGTGCTCACCGAGCTTCTCGCGCGCGTCCGCGCGCTCGTGCGGCGCGGGTTCCATAGCGGCAACGCCAGGCTTCGATACGGCGACCTCGAGCTCGACCGGCACCGCCGCCGCGCCAACCGCGGAAAGGAAGTGATTCCCTTAACGAGCAAAGAATTTGCTCTCCTCGAGCTCCTGCTTCTCCGCGCACCTGAACTGGTTACGCGCAGTGAGATTGTGGAACACGTCTGGGATTGCCATTTCGACAGCGAGACAAATCTGGTCGAGGTCTACGTCAACCGCTTGCGCCAGAAGATTGATCACGACCGGCCTGCAAAGCTCATTCATACGATTCGCGGAGTTGGCTACCGGCTGGGAGCTTTGGAATCATGAGAGCCAAGACGCTCCGTTCCCGGATGATGGTGCTCTTTTGTTCTGTTGTAGGCGTACTGCTCGCTGCTTCGTACCTTGCTTTTTGGGCCCTGCTTGCCCGCGCTATCCCGGCGCAACTGAACCGCCAATTGTTGGAAACTTCTCGCCCCATACTCGCAGACATTGCTTCCGAACCGAATGCGCGCGACGTGGAGCGCCTCGACATTCCAGGGCAATTCTTCGAGGTCCTTGACGGAGAGGGGAAAGTGCTCCAACGCTCAAGAAACTTGACCAATCCGATCGACCTGAAAAGCTTAAAGCTCAACGGTTTGCATCCCGTATTCGGCATAGGTGCTGTTGGAAATTCCGAGTCCGTGCGCGTTGCGCTTATTCCTTTTGAGCAAGCCGCCGGGCACAGGTTCCTGGCGATCGCGATCCCCACATTCGGGACCAATCGCTTATTAGATACTTTTGGCGGCATTACCTTGCTGCTCTTTCCGTTGAGCTTACTACTCACCGCAGCAATCTCCGCCTTTTACGTGGGGAAAAGCCTTACGCCCATCAAGGCGCTTACGCGGCACGCCGAACTCATGGCCAAACGGGTGACCGATCGCCAGGGATTCTGGGAGCCGTTGCCCATTGCTTCGCCGCATGACGAGTTGGGGCGTCTTGCGGAGACCTTCAATCAACTCCTGCAAGGCATCGATTCCGCGGTTCGCCAGCTGCGCCAGTTCGTTACGGATGCTTCTCACGAATTGCGCACACCGCTCGCGGTACTGCACGGCGAGACCGAGCTGATTCTTTCCAAGCCGCGCACGGCGGACGAATACCGAAAGACTCTTGCTGCGATTGACGACGAATTGAAGAAACTGACGCGAATCGTAGAAGGGTTGTTCACACTCTCCATGGCCGATGCGGGCCAGTTGCGCTTGGAAAACGAACCGCTCTATATCAATGAAACGCTAGAAGAAACTTGCGCACTGGTTGGCCCGCGGGCGCGGGCCAAGAATATTTCCATCGTGCGTAACCTCAACCAAGAAGTTGCCTATCTCGGTGACGAGGCCTTCCTGCATGAGCTGTTTTTGATTTTTCTGGACAATGCCATTAAGTATTCTCCTTCCGATTCGCAGGTACGCGTCAACCTCGCGCAAAACGGAAATTCACTTCGAATTTGCTTTGAGGATCAAGGTATTGGAATAGCGAGCGAGCATTTGCCTTTTATTTTCGAGCGTTTCTACCGCGCCGCGCGTCCGGGAAACGGTGAAGTACACAGCGGCGGGCTCGGGCTGGCGATTGCGCAGGCCATCGCTCGCGCGCAGGGCGGATCCATTACCTGCCAAAGCACGTTGGGCTCGGGCTGCACCTTCACGATCCTTTTGCCTGCTTCACCAGCTGTGGAAATTTCTCCCAAAGATTCACCTGAACGGAAATTAATCTTGGGTTAAGGCACGGGCACGGACTATACAATAGGCTCCACCCAAGTGTGGAGGTGATCCGTGCCATTTCGAAGCATTTCCGCAGTGTATTCGTCTGGCCGCACCCTTTTAGCTTTCCTGATCCTTGGCATTCTTTCCGCCGTTGCGGTGTGGGCCCAGGTAGCCGGAGGAACGATTTCTGGCACCATAACCGATCCATCGGAGAAATTGATACCTCAGGCCCAAGTCTCCATCACCAACGTGGCGACGGGAATTACTACTACCGTCATGACCAACGCGGACGGTTTTTTTACCGCCCCCAACCTGCTTCCGGGAGAATACGAAATCACCGTCGCGGCGAAGGGCTTCAATACCGAGGGTCGCAAAGGGATTACACTTACGGTTGGGGCAGAGCAGGTCTTCAATCTCACGCTCCACGTGGGGTCTGCGGCCAAAACGGTTGTAGAGGTCACAACCGAAGCGCCTGCCGTCCAGCTCGCCAGTTCCGACATCAGCGCCGTCGTTACGGCTAATACCGTGCGCGAACTTCCATTGAATGGCCGAAGCTGGACGGACTTGGCTGCCCTGCAACCTGGCGTGGACACCATTCAGACTCAGCCGACCTTTGCGACTGGCGCCGATCGCGGCAATCGAGGGTTCGGGCAGCAATTGACCATTTCCGGCGCGCGGCCTCAGCAGAATAACTACCGATTGGATGGCGTCAGCCTCAACGATTACGCCAACGGCGCACCCGGCAGCGTAATGGGTGGGAACCTCGGTGTAGATGCCATTCAGGAATTTTCTGTCCTGACCAGCAATTACTCGGCGGAGTACGGGAAGACCTCTGGAGGAGTGGTCAACGCGGTCACGCGGTCTGGCGCCAATGCCTTTCACGGCAGCGCCTACGAGTTTCTCCGAAACAGCGCGCTGGACGCCGCAAACTTCTTTGAGAATGCGGGCGGACATCCAAAGTCACCCTTCAAGCGCAATCAATTCGGCGGCGCGATGGGGGGGCCTATCGTCAAAAGCCGCACTTTCTTTTTTGCAGACTACGAAGCAATCCGCCAGTCGAAGGGCATTGCTTACTTCGATTCCGTGCCCTCCCCAGACGCGCGCAGCGGAAACCTCACCAACCCCACCGCGACTGTGACAATAGACCCTGCGGCACAGAAGTATCTCGCGCTTTATCCTATCCCTCAAAGCTGCGGAGGTAACGTTTGCCCGTTTGTGTATACCGGTCAGCAGGTTATTAACGAGAACTTTATCACCACCCGGCTGGACCATAAGTTTTCCGAGAAGGACAGTCTTTTCGGGACTTACATGTTCGATAGGACGCCGTATAGTTCACCGGACGGCATGGGCAACGTTCTGCTTGGCAGCTTAAGCTCGCGACAGATCGTTGCGGCTGAGGAAACCCACGGTTTCACCGCGACCTTTGTCAACGCCATCCGGTTCGGGTACAACCACGAATCCGTAAACAACAATCAGAGCGTGAGTGCCATTAACAAGGCAGCGGCCGATACTTCGCTTGGGGCCTTCGCCGGCCGGGATGCGGCCTTTTTGCACGTCGGAGGTGTCACCGACATGTCGGGCGGAGTTGGTGGACTTCCGACTTATCTGTACCGCTGGAGTTCCTTTCAGGGTTATGACGACGCATTCTTCAACCGAGCCAGGCATGCCATCAAGTTTGGCTTCGCTTTCGAGCGTATGTTCTCACAAGCCACTGCGCTCACGGACCCCAATGGAGTCTGGACTTTCGACAATTTGAAGGCATTTCTTCAAAATCAGCCGACGAAGTTCCAAGGAGGGATTGCCAGTTCCCTGACGCCACGACATTTTCGGCAGAACCTCATCGCTGGCTATGTACAGGATGACTGGCGCCCAAGGTCGAACCTGACGCTGAATCTTGGACTTCGCTATGAAATGGCCACGGTGCCGACCGAGACGCAAGGCAAACTGGTCAACCTCCGGCATCTCACCGATCTGTTGCCCGTCTGTGGCGTGATGGTCACCGGAGGCTGTTCCGGCACAGGGGCTTTGTTCTCGAACCCCACGCTTCATAACTTCGAACCGCGCGTCGGTTTTGCCTGGGATCCCATTCGCAATGGCAAGCTGGCTGTCCGCGGAGGAGCGGGTTTGTTCGATGTTCTTCCGCTCCCCTACCAATTCACTCTTTTGGAAACGCAAGCGATCCCTTTTTTCCAGTACACGACTCTAAAAGTAGCGGATTTTGCCAACGCTCAGCCTCCACAATCGCCGCTTACGTTTCCTGCCGTTCCACCTGCGGACATCACTGGAAACAAATCGCGCAGCACATTCATTGATTCGAATCCCAAGCGCAACTACGTCATGCAGTGGAACCTCAATGTGCAATACCAGCTCACCCCAAGTTTGGCAACTATGGTCGCCTACGTAGGGTCACGAGGCGTGCATCAGCCCTTCCGTGTGGATGAAGCCGACCTTGCGATTCCAAGCGTAACGCCAGCAGGGTATTTGTGGCCGGCGAACGACTCTCCCATTAATCCGGCCTTCGGCTCTATACGAGGAATGTTTTATCAAGGGCGCTCCTACTACAATGCCTTGGAGTTTCAGTTGGCACGCCGGATGAGCCATGGCTTTCAAATGCAGGGTACCTTCACTTGGGGAAGGAGTATTGACACTAGTTCAGCAACCGTTGCTGGCGACGCCTTCGGGAATTCGATTTCTAGCCTGGACTGGTTCGACATGAGATTGACCCGCGGCCTCTCTGATTTCAATGTGGGGCGCACGCTGGTCGTAAACGGCACTTGGGAAGTGCCGACGGCCAAATCATTCTCCGGACCGGGCCGCTGGATTACCGACGGATGGGAACTTGGCTTGATCCTCACCGTCAGCGACGGTGTGCCGTTTACTCCAACATGGGGCACAGGCGGAGACCCGGCAAACACACTGAGCGGCGACGACTTTGCCTATCCGAATCGGCTTGGTGGACCAGGCTGCGCGAACCTGACGAACCCGGGAAACCCCAATAACTACATCAAGACGCAATGTTTTGCGATTCCCACCGCCCCAGACTCTGCCTTCTGGAACGCAAATTGTATGGGGGGAGACTCGAACTCCCTGCAATGCTTCAATCTCCGCGGCAATGCTGGCCGAAACATTTTGATCGGTCCGGGCATTACCAACCTGGATTTCTCGGTGTTCAAGAACAACCACATCAAGCGCATCTCGGAGAACTTCAACGTGCAGTTCCGTGTGGAGATGTTTAATATTCTCAACCATCCCAATTTTGCGCCGCCGGGCCCGGGCGACGGCAATACCGACATTTTCGATGCGACCGGAGCATCGCTTGCGCCAACCGTGGTGCAAGGCGGAACTGCGGGTCTCTTGGTCAGGACGACGATTCCGGAGCGCCAAATTCAGTTCGCGCTCAAATTTATTTTCTAGCTGTCGGATCGATGAAACGAATCCAAGGTCAGACAGGAGATCTGTCCGAGGGTAACTTTGCAGTTCCGAATTCTCTTTGTCATCGTGGCTTCTGAGACAAGAATCAGTCGAATGGAACGCATGCTTATCCCGGGAGGAAGGGAATGAAGGGACCCAGGCTTCTCTTGGTTCTTTGTGGAGCCGCCGCATTGTGTGGCACGCTTTTGCCCGCCGACCCTTCAGGGGGTGGCTATCACCTGCTTACCAAGTACGATCTCGGCGCGGCGCCTGGCGGGAAAGAGTATTGGGACTACATGAGCTTCGATCCTTCGTCGCGGCGTCTGTATATTTCGCACAACACCGAGGTCAAGGTCGTTGAAGCGGACACCGGCAAAATTGTTGGCATCATCGCGGACCTCAAGCGCGTCCACGGCATTGCCCTCGTCCCTCATCTCGGTAAGGGGTTCATCAGCGACGGTGGTGCCGATGAAGCTGTCGTCTTCGATCTCAAGACCCTGAACGTCACCGGTCATATCAAGACCGGTGGCAACCCCGACTGCATCCTGTACGACCCCGCCTCAAAACACGTCTTTACGATGAACGGTAAGACCAACAATGCCTCCGTCATTGACCCGGCGAACGACACCGTGGTGGCCACGATGGATATGGGCGGCCGCCCCGAATATGCCGTCTCCGACGGCCACGGGACCATTTACGGCAACATTGAAGACAAGAATGAGGTAGTCGCTCTCGACTCCCGCGCCAACACCGTCAAGTCCCGTTGGCCCATCGCCCCCGCGGAAGAAGCCACCGCCATGGATATGGACCTCAAGCACCACCGGCTTTTTATCGGAGGCCGCAACAAACTTCTCGCAATTATGGATTCTGAGACTGGGAAAGTGATTCAAACATTTCCGATCGGCGCCGGCGTCGACACCAACATTTATGAGGCGCGAACGGGTCTGCTATTCACGGCAACGCGTGAAGGGACGCTGCACGTTTTTCACGAAGACAGTGCCGATAAATTCAGTGCTGTCGAAACGGTCAAGACCGAATTTGGCGCACGCAACGCGGCGCTTGATCCCCAAACACACCGAATCTTCATCGACACGGCGGATTTCGGCCCTGCTCCCGAGCCGACGGCAGAACAACCGCATCCTCAACCTACCCCGGTCTCAGGAACGTTCCGCCTCCTCGTCTACGGACGCTGACCGGTGTGCGTCCGGGAGAGGCCGCAACGACTGGCCACGATGGGCACTGTCCTTTTTGCGCTGCGACTGCGCTAAGATAAGCCGGCAACGAAATTGGGTTAGGCAAATGCTGAATCTTCGAAAAGGTGGGCTCGCGGTGTTCGTGATTGCCGCGATGACAGGCCCCTGTCCCAGCATAAGCGTATGGGCCAAGCCTGGCACTCCGTCGCAATCGGCAAATTCTACCCAATCGCAGGAGACAGCTTCCGCTTCTTCGAAAGATAATTTTGATTTCAACTTTTTCAAATCGAAAGTCGAACCCATTTTCCTGAAGGAGCGTCCCGGTCACGCTCGCTGTTACGCTTGCCACTCGGATCCGAATAGGGTTTTTCACCTTGAACGCTTGCCGGAGGGAGCTACGGAGTGGACCGAGGAACAATCGCGGCGGAACTTCCAGACGGTAACAAGGCTCGTTGCTCCCGGTGATCCACGTTCCAGCCTGCTCTTGATTCATCCGCTGGCGCCGGAAGCTGGCGGGGATGCATTCCATTCCGGCGGCAGGCAGTTCGAAACGCAAAACGATCCTGACTGGCTCACACTCGCTGAATGGGTCCGCAGTGCACGTACGGCTTCCAGCCGGAAATCGCACACCGGGTCGTTCATCTACGTTACCAATAGCGCTGGAGGCACGGTTGACGTCGTCGCTCCGGCTACCAACAGCGTTATTCAAGTGATCCGCGGCATCGAGCTGCCGCACGGCATCAATTTTTCTCCGGATGGCTCACGCGTGTACGTCAGCGATGAGTCGGAGAGCGTGCTTGACGTAATTGACCGCGAGCGTGGGGAAATTATCAAAAAAGTTTCGCTTAGCGGCCGGCCAAACAATCTCACCATAACCAGAGACGGTCGCCGGGTACTCGTGGGCATCCGCACGCTCCCCGGGGCCGTCGACGTGATCGATACAACTTCTCTCACCCTCGCAAAGACCATCCCCATCAACAGAAGCATCCACAATATTTACGTCACGCCGGACGGGAAATATGCGGTGGCCGGCTCCATCGAGTCCAAATCGGCGACGGTCATCGATCTCCAAACCGACCAAGCGGCATGGGAGGTCAAATTCGACAATGGCGTGCGCCCCATGGCTTTTGACACGAATGCTGACGGCTCGACGAAACGTATCTTCGTGCAACTTTCCAACCTCAATGGATTTGCCGTGGTCGATTTCGCCAAGCATACAGAAGTCGCTCGCGTGAAATTCCCCGATCACCCCGGCGGCTATGGCGCCGCCGAGGTGCGCTTGAACACGCCCTCTCATGGCATCAGCGTTGCTCCCAATGGAAAATCGCTCTGGGTCGGGAGCACCGTTGCCAACGCAGTTTTTCAGTATTCGCTTCCGGACCTTAAGTTGCTCGGGTACTGCTCAATGCCCAATGTCTATCCGCCCAACCACGCTCCCACCGGCTCGGTGCCCGAGTGGATCACCTTCACTCCCGATGGTTCGGCCCTCTACGTTTCGAACTCGGGAGCTGCTTCCATCTCCGCAATTGATGCTCGGACCAGGAAACTCACAGCCATAATCCCGGTCGGGGAAGTCCCCAAGCGGATTAACACGCTGACTCTTCCGGGGCCTTGATTCCCGCACGCACCTTGCTCCGGCAAACTTTTCCCGCGTGATTGCGCGTTGCGCCGGTGAACCGGCGAAATGCCCGCGAACCAGCCTCTCCTCGCGGGTTGCACGAGAATGGTTTGTGCTCGCGCCTGAACTATTTCACAGCGCCCGCTTCGAGCAAGATTTCGCGCAGACGTGAAATGGGGATGGCCGGGGCCATATGGCCCTCACGGCCGGTCACGCTCTCCGCTTTGAGCAGCGAATCATCAATGGCTTCTTCGGTAGCCTCTGCAGCGGCTTCCAATAAGGGCGAGAGCGCATCCTCGCCTAGGAGGGAAATCGCGGGACCGCGGCTTCCACCGTAGGTGATGTGGTTTGTGGTTGAGAAGGCAATTACAAAATCCCCGCTGCCATGACTGCCTGTCGCGCCTGCGCGCGCCATGCCCCAAATCGCGCGGGCGGCCAAACGATGCAGTTGACGAGAGTCGAGAGGCGCGTCGGTGGCGATGACGATCATGCATGAGCCGTCGGCCTGATTTCGCGCGGACGAGTCAGGCATAAGGCTTTGTTGAGAGGGCGGCTGCAGCTTCTTCCAAACAGGGACTCCCGCGATCGTGAGACGACCGCCGAAATTGGTTTGCACGAGGACGCCGAGCATAAACCCGCCCTCTTTTTCAGGCAGATGGCGCGAACTCGTGCCGATTCCGCCTTTCCATCCAAAGGCAGTAGTGCCCTCGCCCGCTCCGACCGAGCCTTCCTCGACGGGTCCGGCGCTTGCTTCCTGCAGGGCGCGCTTGACGTGTTCTGGCTTGACGTGAAATCCGCGGATATCGTTCAGCCATCCATCATTCGTTTCGCCGACAACAGGATTCACGCTTGCAACATTTTCATTGCCCGGCAGACTGAGTGTCCAATTGGCCAAGGCTGCGGCTGCCTCCCAAACGCTCAAGGTATTTGTCAGCACAATGGGTGTCTCTATTTGCCCGAGTTCGTTGACTTGCGTGGAGCCGACGAGTTTACCGAAAGCGTTGTAAATGAAAACCGCGCCTGCAACTTTGTCTTGAAAGACATTTTCCCCACGCGGCAGGATTGCCGTGACGCCAGTGCGAACGTTTTCACCTTGCGTGATTGTGACTTGGCCAACCAGCACGCCTGCTACGTCCGTGATGGCGTTCTTCGGTCCGGGATCATAGATGCCGGGCCTGATTCCCAATTCGCGTGCTCGCGGCCGGTGTTCGGTGAGGTTCGCTGTATTTTGTGCCCCTGCCGCCGTGGGCCAGAGCGCCGAGCCGAGAATGAACAAGAAAATTCTTTGCACCGGTGCCCCTCCGAAAACACCACGCTCGATTGGGAAGGTACGTACCCCATGAGCGGCCAGGCTGTTGCTAGAATCTTTGAGATGGCGCATCTAAGCGTCTGGCGGAGATTAGTGGAGCCGGGGCAGGCGCACCTAAACCCGGGTTCAAGGTCTCTGTCAGGGGAATCAGGTTGTTTTGCTTGATCCGGTATTCTTCTCCGCGCCACCGCACTTTGCTAGAAAAAAATGCTGCGACCCAGACTGCGAAATTCGCCGCATCTCGCAAGGGAACCAGCCAGAGCTTTTTGCGAACCACGGGATCACCGAGCCCCCACGCCGCCACGATCCAGGCCATCGTCAGCCTCAAAATCAGATACGCGAGGAGATAGCCAGCGGAGGCAGAAACGGAAGGAGCCAGCACCGCCGCCAGCAGGGCCCACGGCAATCCGAAGGTCATTGCAAGTCCCACATAACCGAGGGGCCGAATATTTCGCAACATAATCGACCACCGTAACTCATGCATCAGGAATTGGCGCAGCCCTTCTCTTGGAAACACCATCCAAACGGGTTTGCGCATCAACGCGATGCGGTAGCCGTGTTTTACAATCCTGTTCCCCAACGTGAAATCGTCGGAATGGTGGCTAGCCATGGCTTCGAATCCGCCAATTTCCTCCAGCCGTTCTTTGGTGATAGCCATGGTCCAACCGAGGGCGAAATCTATTCCACCGAACTTGTGGGCTACAAGCACATTTGCTGAGGAATCGCTGGGGACTCCGACAGCGTCGAGATCACTTGCAAAATTTCCCTTCGTGATGCTGCGAAAGAAAGCCGTGACCACGCCAACCTGCGGGTCTTGAAACGGTGCGACAGCATTTCGCAAATAGTCAGCCTCGACGCGTACGTCGCTGTCATTGATGACCAGGAGGTCGAACTTCGCCTCCCGCACGAGGCGGCAAAGATTATTCATTTTCGGGCTGGTGCCGAGGGAAGGCGCCCCTACCGAAATGCGGATGGCGCGCTCAGGAAAACTCCGCTGCAAATTTTCGATGAGGGGTATTACCGGATCGTCTGAGTCCACTACGCCAAACAAAATTTCGTATTGAGGATAATCCAATCGGCAAAAACTGGCAAAGTTTTCGTAGGCTTCGTGATCGAGGCCCCGCACGGGCTTGAGGATACTCACTGGCGGAGTGAACCCGGGCGTCGCTGGTGGTGCTTTGCGCACGGTGCGGAAGTAAAACCAGCCGCAGTACGTTGCAACCACGTAATAGGCGAGTGGCGCAAGGGCAGCAATCAGCACCAACCATCGCAATACATCGAGTATCATGCCCGGCTCCTGCCGAGACTTCGATAAATTCTCGAAATCACGGCCCCCATCGGAAGCGAGTACATGGTCTTCTCCTCACAGACCCGCTGCAAATCAAACCAGAAGCAACCCAGTCACCCTAGCCGCAAAATCCGGAATGAAAGGTGCTTTACCCGTGACAACAAGGAGAGCCTGGCGTTACATCCCCCAGCGGTCCTGTGGGGAAACTCTAATGACGTCATTATACCTCTTTATTCTCGCTTTCAAGTCATTCTGAAGGAAGTTGTCCATTTGACGCCCGCTTGCGAGGGAAGGGTTGCTTCTTCGAGTTTATCGCAGCTGCCAACCGACCTGCAGGCTTGCCTGGGGATAGGGACGAAGCGGGACCACCCCAGATGTTACACGTACCGTGCACCGATTGGCGGCGGTTCGTTTAGGGGCGCAGCTCAGTCGTAGGGCAGCGGCCTTTTAGCTAAGCTAGTAAGCTGTGGGGAAACGTGCCGCGCTTGCCTTTTTCGCGGGAATGACAGGTGCAATCCAGTTGCGCAGGCTAGCGGCGCAGGTCGCGACGGCCCTTCGTCCATCCAAGTTTTGTTTTTAGTTCCTCATAGGCGTTGAACGCGATGGGACATATCGCCACATTGTCGACCACGCCCATCAGTCGCGAGGTGAAGTGCGGTTTTTCTAGGTGAGGAAACGACCTGCAAACCTCCGGTCTATTCTCGTAAATCGAACAAAGCTTCCCGTCCAGCATCGGGCAGGGCGGGTTGACCATGCCTTCTGACATAAATTGTTTCTCGAATTCCTTTATCGATTGCCCGAGCGTTTTTGCAATAGTGTGAAGTTCGCTTTTCTTGAATTCTGTCTGTAATGATCGACAGCAATTTGCGCACTGAGTACAGTCGATAAGGGCGAAGTATTTCTGGCTCAGCTCATGGACGATCCCATCGATGTTGTCTGGAGCATTCTGTTTCAGCCATGAGCGGAATTCCCAGTTTTCGTCGTCGTGCTCTTGTGAAAGGTGTTGGATCCTTGATAGATCCGTTTCAATCTCGTGCGCCTTAAGCTGCTTCTGCTCCGGCGGTTTTCTTTCGGCCGCGCAAGTCATGATTGATTTACACCAAGCAACCACTCAAGCAATCCAAGCAATAGTATCCGGACTGGCCGGCGATTCCCAAGATCTTTCGAAACACGAGTCCAATTTGCCCCGAGAACCGCACGGTTGGTCCCAAGAGCAAACTTTACCAGTAAGCGCTTACCGGTAATTTAGATACTGGCCTCCGTTTATCGGACATAGTCCTTCCTCCAGCGGACTGTGTGGCAGTTGTAGGCGGTTCGCTAAAGCATTTGCGCCTCAACATGGATTTCCCGCCCTTTAGTTGGATTTGCGGGCCAGGAGTTCAAGTGCCTTTTCAAGGGCGGAATCGCGGCCGTTCGCAAGGTCTTCGGTGGGGAAGATGGGAACCTCGATATCGGGTGGCACGCCCTTCGCATCGAACGCCTTGCCGTCCTTTGTCAAATAAATCTCGTTCGGAAGGCCAAAGCTCCATCCGTTGGGTAGCTGGCGGTCGAGAACGTCGGAAAAGACGCCCTGAGTGCTGGCGCCGACGCGGACAACGTGCGGTTGGCGGTCGAGCAAGGCCATAGTGAAAGTTTCCGCGGCGCTGACGCTATCCGCGCTCGTGAGCAGGACAACAGGACCGTGGAAGCCCGGACGCTGACTGACGTGAACAAGGATGGGCTGAGGCGCGGTTCGGTGATCCGGGTCATGAATGTCATTGCGAATGACTTTTGAGTACGCCAGATACTCCTGCGTGGCGAGACGCGAGACGATAGAGACGCCGAACACATCGGAACCCCCACCGTTGATGCGAACATCGATCACGAGGCCGGTTAGCTTCGCAGAATCCTTAAAGATCTCGTCGAGAGCGCTTTCCAAGGCGTCGAGCTGTTCTACAAATTCGCGGTCCATGGAATAGCCGCTGAAAGAACGAATGCGCAGGTAGCCAATCGTATCGGCGCGCGCGTGGCGCTCTGAGTTGGACAATTTCGCATCCTGCGAGGACGGCATCAAGCCAAACTGCAATTTCTTATTGCAGAAGTCACGCAGTCCGCCGGACACGTATTTCTTTTCGATGATCTCAGTGATGCGGGCTGCATTCTTCCTCTGCATCGGGTCGGCAGACGGACGAAACCCATGAAACCGCTTCTGGATGGACTTGGCCTCAATGAAGGTGTGCGCGTCATGCAGGGGATCAATCATCTCGCTGAGAATGCGGAACAGTTCCTCGGGCTTCGTTCCCGGAGTGACCTGGGGGCGAAACCTTTTGTCAACGGCCAGCCAGTCCATCTCCCGCAGCGCAAAAAAGGGATATTGCTCGGAGAAAGTCTCCCAGAAGACCTCATAATTCGTCAGTGGAGTATCAGCGAGAGGATGGCGGCAAGGCTCGGGCCGGGAACCGGTGCGGCGAAGCAGAACGTTCGAGATGCTGCCGTCTTCGTGGAGCCAACGAGTATCCGGAGACGTGCCTGGAAGGATTCGGAACGTATCGTCGCCTTCGGCGAAATCGATTTCGTTTGCGGAGGCGGGCGCTGTTTTGCGTGTCGCTGTGTCCGAAGCTATACAACTCAGCGTTGTGATCTGATAACCCTTTAGACTGTCTCCCTGGAATTCGAGGAAGTCTCCGTACCCGTCGGAAATCCAAGGTCCATCGAGAGATTGCGTGGCCGGCTGAGTTTGTGAATACGCGGAGGATGGAACAAGAAGCGATACTGCAGCGGCGAGGATGACGGCACGAAGCAGAACCTCTCTTTGCAGATTCACGCTGCTCCCCCTGCAAACTCTTGTGTTTGGGCTAGCGCTCTACTCTTGCGAGCATACACCTAGATGCTCGCTGCAGCGTCCTCGCAAGCGCTGAAGGGTGGGCATCTCCACACGGGTCTTTGGGGACTTCACCGGTAAGCCCTTACTGATCCGTTCCGACTGTCTTCAATAATGGAGCGAGGACGCGATCCAACTCTTCGTCCGTCAGCGAATTCGTTATCACCTCGCGAAAGAGCGCCCAATGCTCGGTGTGCTCCATGGTTTGGCCAGGGGGTACGTCCGTCATCGGTCCGAGGGTTTCGATTTCCAGAAACTCACTGTTCGTAAAGGTCTCAAACGAGCACCCGAAATCAGGATACGTCTTGGCGAGTTCAGCCTTCGTGCGCTTCAGAAAGGCTTCGCCGTTTAGTAGATAAGCTGCCCACGTGTCCGTGTTGAACATGCCTAGTTTTTGCGCGTCAGCGTCATTGGGATCTTGTCGAAGAGTCAAATATTTTTTGGTGAATTTCCAACGAGGGTCGGCCAAGTTCGTGTACGCCCACATGACCAGGGGATTTGTGGCTTCAAGATTTATGGGGTGCTTTCCGCGCGGCGGGAATCCGCTGACGGCCACGCCTCCAGGTGCCATCATCGTCAGCGCCCAGGCGGAAAACTTCAAAGGAAACAGCCCGCGATTGGTGATGCGGTTGATCACCGTCATCCGAGCGCCTGATTCCACCATGCGAACTTCAATCTCCTTCTGCAGCTTGGTCAGGGGCTCGACCGGTTCGCGAGCGATTATGCCGGTCGCTGTAATCTGAATCTCGACCAGCACATTATCGGGTGCCCACGTGGCCACAGGATCTTCGGGTGCCTTCCAAACCCGGTGGCCGCCGCGCAATTGAAATTTTTCTTCTCCGCCCTTCCCAAGTTGGTCGGAAAATTCCTTGAACAAATTCTGGCCACCTAGGAATGCGAATCGAATGATCCTTGGTCCAACATCGCCGGTCACAATGGCTTCGATTTCTCCATTGGTGATGCGATAGCAGTTCTTCCAACCTTTGTACTCTGTCTTCTCCACGCGAACCGCGGCATTGTTAGGCGTTGCGCAGAACATTGCCAACGCCAAAGTCACCATGTTTCGCAACCGGTGAGCTGCCAGGTGTCTTTTCAAAAACAATGAAGCCGCTTTCATGAGGTCCCGCCCCTCCCCGAGATCGGCTAATCCCAGCCCCAAAACAGAGATAAACCGAATGCTAGCCAGGATTTGGCGTAAGGATTCTACATGTTTAGCTACAACGACGAACATGCTAAATGCCTGGGAACTCCAGTCAGGACAGATGTCAAGCAAACGGATTTCGGTTTCCCTGTTCGCGGGAGGATTAACGGGATAAGCGATAAGGTTGAGTCCTGGGCGCCAAGTTTCCGATTTCTGTTGCTGTTCTTGCTAGCGGCAGGCATGACCCACTAAAGCTGAAAGAGCATTTGCGGGAGTGGTTGGTATCGCCAGTGGATGCAGGGGATGGACGTTAAGGGCTATCTTTCGGTCAGCGGTACTTTGATGTCCTTTCCGCTCATCAGTCTCATCAGAATCTCTTGTGCGTTCTCTTCCTTTTCCCGAAGAGCGAGCCGAGCTAAATCCACCTCGCGCATTGCCGCGAAAAGTTCTCGTAGGTGCGTGGCGGTACAAGTAATCATCGTTGGTGCCAGGTTCGGGAATCGAAGCAGGAGGGCATGGACATTGATTGACGCTTCTTCTTTCCGCTCGCTTTTGCTATATTCAGGCAGCCCTCCATGCGAAAAACTGGCATCAGTTTGCTGGTGGCAGCCTACGTATTGGCCCTCTACACCTCGTTGGCCGACGCCCACGCGCATGCGCAACTCGGTGCGACCTTGCTTGCGGCATACGCCGCTCCTTGGCCTGTAGTGCCGGCATGCGTCCTCGCGCTCAACGGCCTTATATTGGCAGTCATTCCGATTCGCTGCGGCAAAAACTGGGCTATATGGCTTTCAGTCGCAACACTGCTCGCTCTCCTAGCGACTCACGCCGTCACCGACGCGCGCTGCTTGCTAGTGCTCGGTCCGCATGGGCACGGTTGCCACACCTTCATGATCTCTATGGTTCTCGGTTTGGTTGGCCTCGCATTGGCCGCATCTAGCCAATCCAAGGCCCGTCAATCTGGAATGGGCGTTCAGAGTATCGGATATCGAAGAGAAGAACGCCATCCTGGAGGGTTTCATCTGCAGATCTCAAGTACGGCGCAAGCTTTGGCCATGGAATCAGCTTTGACGGAAAACATCAGTTCTCATGGCATGCGCGTGCGAACAGGCCATTCTTGGAAGCCAGGTACCGAAGCACTTGTAAAATCCCCGGTTCGCGAGCTCTGGGTGCGCGCCAGAATTGTCTACTGTCAGTCACTCCGCCGTCGTTCCTTTGCGGTCGGATTGGAGTTTCAGGTTCGCACGGATACACGGGTCAAGCGGTGACGCATCGCTGCGAGTCCAGACCAGGAGAACACTCACGCGTTAGCAGTGTCAGCGTCCACTTCCCCAAATCAGGAAACATTTGCGAATCCCACAAATCGTCGTCCTTTAGGCCGTGGGCCTCGACGCAGTGCTTGCGGAAGCTTGCGTAACACTCTTTGACTGCTATCTCGCCAAGATCGGGCATAGGAAAGCCCCATTCACAATCAGGCGTGCCTCCGCCCGTTCCGTACTCGCCCAAAGGACCCTCTGCCTTCTTCAGAAGGAACTGGCACCCGGGAGCGAGTCTGTTTCTGGTGCAACCGGTCAGTCTGCCTGACAAGGTGCGACTCACCCAGCTTGTGCGATACCCGCCTTTTCATGCGAGAATTGACGAAACCAGCCGCTGCTCCAGGTGCAGACGATTCACACGACCCTTTGCATCAATTTGGCTGCCGAAGCCACTGTCTGGGGGCTGTACCCATGAGAGAGGACTGGAAGAAGTTCGAGGGCCGAGTTGTCAATAACATGCTTCCTCTTCGAAGGCTCTTGGAAAGCACCCGCTATAGTGCGGTCTTCTTAACGCAATCCGGTCACGAGCAACCGAAAAATCTCGCCATCAAATTCATAAGGGCAGGCGCGAGAGCGGACTCCCAGACGTCTCTTTGGTACCGCGCTTCGAAGCTTAATCATCCAAACCTCCTCCGCTTGTTACCTGGCGGTCATTGCAAGCTTGGAGGTATGGATTTGATTTTCGTGGTGATGGAATACGCTGAGCAAAATCTCGGGCGAGTCCTCCCCAATCGTCCACTCACCGCCAATGAAACTCGCGAAATGCTCCGACCACTGCTCGGTGCACTCAGCTACATCCACAGCGAAGGCTTGGCTCACACCCATATCAAGCCTTCCAACATCATGGCCATCGGGAAACAACTCAAACTCTCCTGCGATACGGTCCTCGCTTTCAACGAGCCGCGTCCCGCCTACCGCCCGGCTGACGCGTACGACGCGCCGGAGGCAGGTAGGGCACGCGTTGCCGCTTCGAGCGACGTTTGGTCTCTGGGTGTGACGCTGGTTGAAATACTTACGCAACAGACTCCGGTTTCATCGCCGGGGAGTCAAGCCGACCCCATCGTTCCATCCATTATTCCTCAGCCCTTCCTCGACATCGCGCGGCAATGTTTGCGCCGAGAACCTCTATTGCGCTGGACCACGGCACAAATTGCGGATTGTCTTAGGCCTCTCCCGTTCCGGTTGCCTCGCATGTAGTGACCGCAAGCGCTGGGAAGACGGCCCCTGCCCGGCAATCAGCTCCTCGGGATTCCGCTGGCGGGTTGTCAGTGGCGTTCAGCATCACTAAGTTCCAGCGAAATGTCATCCGTCGGACCAGCTTCCTGCTGGGATGCTCGGCTTTTGCGCTAGAAGGGCAGCGCTGGCCAACACCGACCTGGCTCCGGCGACCTTGAGCTCCGCGAAATCGACAACAGCCAGCTACGATCCTTCGACCAACACGGTAACGATGGTCAACGATCCCTGGACGATCTGGGGCAATTCCGTGGTTTGGACCGCAATAGCGAAGGCAAGCTTCAAGATAAGGAGTAGAGTACGGCTCGGCAATCTCACCGCCGCTATCGCCGGCATCCAGGGGGTCTTCAGCCTCTCTGGAGGGAGGTTCAGTAGTGTCCAGAATGGCCAAAGCTTATAACGCCTTTCAGATGTAGCAGCCGCAGAGAAGTGGGCCGCCTCAACCTACAATCACTATCGGTCGCTCTTGATGTTGGTCTATCGAGAGGCGCGACGCGCCGAAAAAGTCTCAGTGAATCCGGCGCGCGACATCCGCCATCGCAAAGAGAACAACTCGCGATTTCCTCAGCCGTGGCGAGAATGGCGAACATAAACGCCTCGCAAAGGTCATCCGCGAGGAATACTCGAAACACTTCACGGAGTTCGCCTTTGCCCTGAATACCGGATGGCGGCGGGTAGCCAGTACAGCGCTACGTATGAGATGATTGACTGGACACGAAACGTGCGGACGTGCCTCGTACGAAGAACGACGAGCTGCTTCATATCCCGCTAAATAGCGAAGTGCTCGCGGCGATCCGCTCTCTTCCTTCGTGGCAAGAGCGCAGAGGGCCGATCTTCCGCAATGAGCGGCATCTAAAGAAGCGGTGTTGAGCAATGACCATTGGTTTAAGCCTGCGCTAAAGGCGGCGGGAATCAGCAACTTTCGCTGGCACGACTTACGGCACACGTTTGCTTCCTGGCTGGTACAGGATATGTGAGCTGGACCGGATATCGAAGCTCTTAGGGCACAAGAGCCTGACTATGACCATGCGGTACGCGCACTTGGCACCGAATCAATTGCATGAGGACGTGGCGCTTTTGACAAAGAATAGCACCGCAGTAGCAGCAAGTAGATGTGCAAGAGGCGGCTTCTGGAAGTTACGTGAATTGAAGAATTTAGGGGCGTAGCTCAGTGGTAGAGCAGCGGCCTTTTAAGCCGAAGGTCGTGGGTTCGATCCCCACCGCCCCTACCAACCATCCCACGTGTTCTGAATAACTTATCGATTTGTCGAGGCGGCAAAGGGCGGCAATAAGAGCCTCAAGGGTGGCACCAATGGCTCTCACACGCTGAAGCATCTTTTTAAGTCTTGAAGATGAAACGGGAATTTCGAATGTGATTGTGAATCCAGACCTTTACGAGAAATACCGAGTGGTGATCAACCGTGAGAAATTCCTTCGGGTTGAAGGCGTCCTGCAGAATCAGCATCACACTATATCCATCAAGGCTTCCCGAGTGCTACCGATCTCCATCACTGCAGCGGAGACGCAGTCCCACGATTTTCACTAGTGGGCCACGCTTCTACTCGAAGAGTACGGGTTGAGCGGATAATTGTGCGAACAAAGGCCCATCTCGTGGTGTCTAATAGTCGCGTGCAGGTGTTTGCCGCAACAGATATCAACCAATGGCCCGTATAACCCTCGCGCTCTGTTTGCTCCCTGGCTGCTGAAATTCTGGTGTTGAGGTTCTTTTCTCCCGTGTGTGTTTACATAATAATGAGACCTTGCTTAATAACGCGAACAGGTATTAGTATTCCCGGTTAACGAGCCTATCGCCGCGCGAGGAGCCCTCCCTTGCCAAATGACAAGATCAAACACATCGTTGTCTTGATGATGGAGAATCGCTCCTTCGATCATTTGCTGGGCCTTCTGAAGACGGAGATCCCGGATGTGCGGGGAGTCCTCGGGAACGATTATTTTAACCAGACAACCGCGGGAGCCACCATGCCGGTCACGGATGGTGCGCTCTACCAGGGCCAATACATCATGGACCCCGGCCACGACTTCACCGACGTTTATATGCAGATGTACGGCGTGCCGTTTGGAACCCCCGCCACGCAACCGAACATGTCCGGATTCGCCCAGAGCTACGAACAGCAAGGCGGGAATCCGGCCGACATCATGAGGTGTTTCCAGCCTTCGCAGCTCCCAGCACTGTCCGGACTAGCCCGGCAGTATGTGATTTGCGACCAGTGGTTCTCCTCTGTGCCAGGTCCAACGCTCCCGAATCGCGCTTTTGCTCATTTCGGGACTTCCTTCGGGCGACTCGACATGTCGCCGGATTATTTCCGCTCGAAGCCAAGCATCTATCAGCGCATGACCAAAGCGAACAAACGAGGGATGATCTATTACTACGCGACGTGGAGCGGCACCCTCGGGCTGACTTTCCTTCTCTCCGATCAAAAGAGATACTTCGGTCTCTGGGGCGATTTTCAAAAAGCATGCAGCAACAACTCCCTCCCGGACTATTCCTTCGTCGAGCCTGCCTATTGCGATCACGCTGGAGTCGACGCCAACGATCAGCACCCCGACCACAGCGTGCAGGCCGGTGACAGTTTTCTGCAGGCCGTATACGAGGCCATTCGCTCAAATGACCAAACGTGGCAATCGACTCTTCTTCTGGTCGTCTGGGATGAGCATGGAGGAATTTTCGACCATGAGATCCCGCCCATGGTGAGTCATGTTGACGGCTTCACGTCGACAGCGCCTCCGTTCGCCTTCGACCGTTTAGGTGTGAGAGTGCCGGCCCTGGTGATCTCGCCGTACGTCCCCGCCGGGATCGTCGACCATACCGTCTACGAGCATGCCTCCATTCCGGCGACCGTAACGGAACAATTCCTCGGGCCTCCTATCACCTCTTCTCCCTATGCACGCGAGCAATATGCCAACACGTTTCTGCACCTTCTGACCGTCGATCAACCTCGTATGGAACGCCCGAATTTCGGAGCGGCGACGCCACGCGCGGCCGCTGCGATGGCGGCTAAACCCCAGATCCAGCCAAAGTCCCAAGCCGGCACGCCCGTTTCCGCGCTTCTAAGCAACCAGGTTCAGGAAGTCTACGACTTACTCTCCCGCAATCATCCCCAACAGGCCCGTGACCTCCATCCGTCCAGCGTCAAGACGGAACAGGATGCCAGCCAATTTATTGGCAAAGCCATGGCCACCATTCACCCCGAAGCGGCGCAGGCGGAAGGCAAAGGGAAGGGCTAGGTTGGTGCAGGCCGATGATGCGAATGAAATGTGGAATATTGCTAATCGCCTTTGCCGCATGCCTCAGCGCGTCAGGAACTCACGCCCAGACGCCGGCCGGCATCCCGGATAAGGCAGAAGAGTGCGACAAACGCGCTGCCCAGGAAAAGGTCGCCTGGGCTAAGTCCGGTCCCCACGATTGGGTGGCTTCGGATTTCAATAAACAACGTGTGGAAACCGGGCAGACCTGGTGTCACATTTGGGCGACAAACGGATACGATCGCGTGCACAAAGGGGAAGACTTCGGACGCGTCTTCTTAACGGGCGACGGCCTGCACCCGACGCTTGGCTCGATCGTTCCGGGCAGCGGCCTTGCCGGAGGCCTCGCACTCAATCTCGACTACGCCGCGAAGTCACACCCGGTGCGCTTCAGCGGAGCGGTCGAGGCACGCGGTTCCGTCAACGGATTCTGGGAAGCGGGCGGCACGCTGAACTTGCTGGGGAGCGGGAAAAGGCTCGACGACCGGCATATCAACGTAACTCTTTCCGCGATCCACCGGGAGCTTCCGCAGCTCACTTTCTTCGGACTTGGGAACGAAAGCTCTCTGGCAAACCAGTCGCTCTTTGGTCTTTCGGACACCACCGTCGGCGCTTCCGGTTCCATTCCGCTGCCGAAGAACTTTCAAATCCTCGCTGGAATCGAGGGGCTCTGGGCCGGTCCGCAAGCGTTCCACGGATCGACCATACCCTCCATCGAACAGATTTTTACTCCCGCAAACACTCCGGCGTTGAATACCTCAACCGGCTATTTCGTATACGGGGCTGGGATCGATTGGAAGTATCCTTTGGAGGAGTGCCTCCAGTGTTGGTATAAGACCGACGCATCCGCTGTTTTTCGATCCTACGTGGAAGGTACCGGTGCTCCATACTCGTTTCGGCGATTCGACGTAACGTGGATTCAAGCCTTCAATCTTTTTCCGCAGGCGCGCGTCGATCTGGGCACGTTCTCGATCACCGGCCGGCTCCTCGCATCGTTCACCAGCACAGGGAATCAGGTGCCCTTCTACCTGCAGCCCACCCTCGGAGGTACCGACATCAACAATGTCGACGTCCTCCGGAGCTACCGCGACTATCGGTTCCGTACGCCGAACGCGCTCGACTTTCAGGCCGAATACACACATAAGATCGTGGATCCACTCGGACTGCTTCTTTTCTACGATGTTGGCAAAGTCGCTCTGGCTCGGAGCGACCTGGACATCAGTCACATGAAGCACAGTTTCGGCGTGGGCTTTACGCTACGGGCGGGCAACTCCGTACTCTTCAAACTCTACTATGCGTGGGGAGGTCCCGAGGGTTCTCACACCACATACACCGGCAACACGAACAATTTCGCGGCGGACTCTAATCTCCGCGGAGTCTTTTAGTCGCCGAAATCTCATACCGGTGTGTGGCAGGGTCAGCGCATCGTTGCGGACCTCGGCCATCGTCGCCCTAGCTTTACCCTCCCGTTCGAGGCCCGAGCGCCCTTGCGACCTACACATGTTCGCAATCGCTCCAATCGGAGGGTTGGTAGCTCTGCTCACGACAGGCACGCACCTCAGTGTGTCGTCCGGCATCGGCTTTCTCGCGCTTTTCGGCGTGTCCGTCGAGACCGGAGTCATTCTCCTTGAATATATCAATCAGCTTCGCGCGACGGGACACACCATCGAGTCCGCGGCTATCGAAGGAGCTGTGCTTCGCTTGCGTCCCGTGATGATGACAATGCTGGTCGCGACTCTCGGCCTCCTTCCTGCTGCGCTCTCTCACGGAATCGGATCGGACTCGCAACGCCCCTTTGCCATCGTCATTGTCGGAGGCCTTTTGGGAGCCCTGCTCTTGAGCATCTTCCTGCTACCTGCACTGTACGTGTGGGTGGCCCGCGACGTGGACAAATTGCCAGAACCGGAGGCGGATTTTGGAGAGAGCAGTTAGCACAATTCAGGTCTCGGAAGAGTCGGGGAAATGGTTTATCTCAAAGTGAGGACGCGGAAAGGCCGTCGTTTGGGGGTGGCGGTCATCGCTGTGATGTGTGGCTCGCTAGTGGCAACGCTTTGCTTGGCGGTGGCACAAACCTCGAACCCTAATCAAAAGAAAGTTGCCTTAATCATTCACGCCAGAGACCAAGGCGGGAACCCGGTTGCGCCCGATTCAATGAAAGACATTCTAGTGATGGAACATGGTAGGAAACTGCCAGTTGTGGACGGTCCAAAGAGCGCGGGATCCGAACAGATCGCCCTCTTGCTTGATTCCAATTTCCACCAACGAAAGGTTCTGCCGCTCGAACAACAGACAGCCGTGGAGCTTATCTCCGAATTCGAGAAAGAAAAAGCACAAGGTCTGGTGATGAGCTATGGAGCAGAGATTCATTCCTCGGGAGAACTCACCGACGAGTTCGGCAGCTTGAAGAACTTCACCAGTTCATTGCGGGTAGAGACCAACAAGCGGAATGAAACTGTGCTCCTATACGACACAATGAAGCGGGCAATCGAAAAATCGAGCGACGGGTCGGGCACAAAGGCTATCGTCATCTTCGCGGAAGGGAATGACTACGGAAGTTCCATCGGATGGACTAGCCTGGCGCGATTGGCGCAACGAGGGCCCATCGCTTGCTATGTGGTTATGTTCGCGGACCACAGCTTCTATGGTCGAGAGGTGCGGCACTACGGGTACTACCTAGTTGAGTTGGCTCCCAGGACTGGCGGGAGAGTGTGGGAAGTCGGAGATAATCCACGAAAGGCCCATGAAACCGCTGAGCAACTTATTTTGGCGCTGGATTCGCAAGGCTTGATCGAAGTCCTGGTGCCAAATGTTCAGGTAAATCGTTTTCATTCCGTCAAAGTTACTTCCTCGGGCTACCGGGTCAGCGCGCAGACGGGATATTTTGACAATGGAATTCACTAATCATCCCTAAGGCAACCGGATCAACCTCGAACCTTTCTTAAGCGTCCAGAGTCTCTCAGTCCATATCGTGTCCTCTCGGTGATTCCTAGTAGTAAGATCGTTTATTTAGCTTTACTTCTTATATTAACTATGGTTAATATGGGTGTTCTCGAGATTCGAGACATTTTGCTCATGATCTTTGCCAAATCAGTCTTAGCAGGTTTGGTTCTATCTCTGTTGCCAGTTGGGGCATTCGCGCAGGGAGAGACCACCAGCGCCATCGCGTCGCCTGGGAAAGTTATGGAATGAAACGCTCTTTGGCATTGTTGTTTCTGATTTGCGCTTTGCTTGCTCGACCAGCCGTCGCACAATCGCAGAACGAAGAACAGCCGGAGGCGAATCCTGGGCGCCCTACGGTCTCAACGCCGGCAACGCTGACGCAGGTCGGCTATCTTCAATTCGAGTCCGGTTTCACGGGCGCTGGCGATTCGCCCGAGTTCTCATCCCGCTACGGCTTCAATGAAGTGATGAAGCTCTCCGTGACGCGGCGAGTCGAGCTCTTGGCTTCGGCGGAGCCTGCCGCGCACTTTACGGCGGTAGGCACTACAACCAATCGCCTGGCTGATGTTTTCCTCGGCGCGCAGGGCGTTCTGTATCAGGGCGAAGGTGCCAAGCCGACGTTTGCGGTCAGCTACTTTCATCGCGTCTACAATGGCGGTGCTTCGGAATTCGATTTCGGAAGCCCGACCAACTCGTTTCTGGTTCTGGCAAGCGCGGACATGAAAGGCTTTCACTATGACGCGAACGCCTTCTTCACAGAGTTGGTGGAGGAGCCGGTGCGACGTGCTCAATTTGGGCAATCGCTGAGCATCTCGCATCCGTTCCTCAAGAACTTCATTCTTTCCGGTGAAATCTGGCACTTCACGCAGCCGTTTCTTCGAAGCAATGCGGTCGGCAATCTTTGGGCCGTCAGTTACACGGCGCGGAAGACTCTAGTCTTCGACCTCGGCTTTAATCACGGACTCACCGGCACCTCGACGCAGCGGGAAGTCTTCGTCGGATTCACCTATCTACTTCCTCACCGCCTTTGGAGCCGGCATGGCTTCCCCCCGAACGGGAGTGGCGCCCATTGAAGCGCTTGCCTCAGCGGTCGCATCTCGTCTGAGGTCGGCGATGATAAAAGGCCCTTGGGCGCCATCCTGAGAAGTAAAATACGAGATCAAATGTCTATCGCAGCAGCACCGCTGGCTTCAGATTTACTGCGTCGTATTGTTCGTCTCCAGGCGTTAACGATTGCTTGGATGACCGTTGAAGCCGTCGTAGCGCTTGGTGCAGCTTGGACGGCGCGAAGCCCCGCTCTCCTGGGATTCGGCGGCGACAGCGCGATTGAACTATTTTCGGCGATCATTGTTCTTTGGCGATTTCGTTCCAAATCCGATTCTGCGGACGCCGAAAAGTTGGCTGCTCGGGTGGCCGGAGGTTTGCTCTTTGTTGTCGCCGCCTTCGTCATCGTTAGTTCTGGATTGTCTCTCCTCGGTTATCGCGAACCCCAACCCAGCTTCGCTGGGATTATCCTGTTGATTGTTGCAGCCATCGGTATGCCGTGGCTTGCAAGTCAGAAACGGAAGCTGGCAACTCAGGTTGCGAGCGCCTCATTGAGAGCAGATGCAACCGAATCCGCTCTCTGTGGCTACTTGTCACTGATCGCTTTGACAGGACTGTTGGCTAACCTGATCTTTCACGCGCCGTGGGCAGATCCGATCGCGGCCTTGGCTCTCGTGCCGCTCATCGCGAGGGAAGGATGGCAAGCCATCCACGCCTCTCGACATTGCTGTTGCTGACCTTGTTTTGCCGCAGTCACCACGGCTGCTTGATACTTCTTGTCGATTGCAGCGACTGCCTCTCGATCCTCGCGTGTGGGCGCGCTTACGGCGCTTATTGCCGCGCGCGAAATCATGCCGTGCCCTAGTCCTATTACGACAATCAGCGGCAAACAAGGAAACATGAGCAGGGAAGCTCGCTGATATCCGCTGCTGATCGCCACGCCAATGCTAAAAGCGAGTCTACTTGCTGCAATCAAATGTTCGCTTTTCATTTACGCTCCTCTCAGAATTAAGCTGCAATATACATTCTTGGGCATGGTGGTGACAGTCCCGTCGGCCTCCGCGAATCTGAGCCGGACTCCCACAGCGGGGACCAGCCTTCTTTAAGGTAAGCAGGACTCAGCCCAGCAGCCCGTGGTGCTAGTCGGTGACACAAGTCAGAAGAACGGGCGGGGTCACGTTCACGATCCTGACAAAGGCTTGCAGATCTCCCAATGGTGTCCAAACGGATCGACGACTCGTCCCACTCGCCAACCATGCTGGTTGCTCACAGGCCAGACCACGGTGGCTCCGGCGGCAACTGCTTGGTCGAACGCAGCATCTGGGCCCTCCACGATCAGTAGCAGCCGAACTGACCCACCGCCAAGAGACTCGGGGCTAAAGTTGAGGTGCTGAGGAGACTCGTCGGCGAGCCAGAATTCGGCTCCGCCCGCCGACAATCGAGCCACCACTTCACCGCGCTCGTTCTCGACTCGGAATACCTCGCGAGCTCCAAACGCCGTCTTGTAGAACTCGATCGCTCTGGTTCCGTTTCGGACTGAGAGCAAGGGAACCACCGAGATATTCTGATTCTGCATGACGCGTTGTCCTCTCTTATTGCAACAGAAATTCACGACAGACAAGGAACCCGGGCAAACACGTCGAACGAAGATTACTCGACCATTAAATTCCTCCCGGAGCATGGAACTCGGCCTAACGGACGATTTTCGAATATCTCTGCAACTCTACAACCTGGAACTTATGTCGGAGCTTGGGCAAGCCGCGCCTCGCGATCGTGTTTTCGCTCTTTTTGGCGATTTGCGATTGAGTCGGCCAATATCCAGGCAGCTGCCACCGCGGCAAGGTTGTATGCGTTCCCGCCCCAGACATCATGTCTGTGGGGAAGAGCAAAAATCATAGGCAGTAATGTTAGAACGCTAAAGACTAACAGCATCAGCGCGAGGAGTCGGGCAGCCAGAACGTCCAAAATTCCCGAGAGTATGGCAAGGCCCGCGAGTACGAAGCAAATTCCAGTTACGATCGTCCTCAAGTCTCCTCCCAGAGGCATCCACTTGGGGACGTAAACGGCGAGGTCCTTAACGTCAGTCAAATGCGCCAAGCCGAAGTCGACTGAGCAGACTCCGAATATCCAGCGAGCGACAAGAATCGTTCGCGGCCACGACGGACTGTGCGTTGCCAGGGACGCGTAGACGAGTGCTCCTGCGGCGGGCACGATGAGTTGTGTGCCGAATCCACCCAACACACCGATATATACGGGAATTCGAAAACCAAGTACGTGAGGCGCCGTATAGAATCCCGGATCAGGTCCAGGATGCCGGCAACAACTGATGCTATGCCATACACATAAATTCCGAGTCTCATTTGTTCAACCGAATACGGCTGATCGTTCGCCAGCCGTGAGAACCTCCTAGCTGGTATGCGGCGGAGCTCAGTGCGCTTTGTCAGGTTCATCTTTCACCAGTGTTTCGGTAACGATAAAGTTCACTTCCCAGGTTTTGCCGCCGTCGGCCGAGAATGCCTGTTCAAAATGACACGAATTCGGAGTGATATCTGAGACTGAGAACCGAACCAGAATGGTTCTGTCATTATATGTTTCTTGATCGTAGAACTCACCGCGCCCGTTTTTGAATTCGCCGACTACAGGCGGGCTCAAGGTACCGGTCGCACGGGGAGCAAAATAAATATTCCACTGGTGGGCTTGAGGATTGTAGAGGCGCAGAGTGAAAATCTCGAGGTGGCCTGCTGGACCGTCGGCCTCCACTATGCCCTCGTTGGTGCCATCCCAAATTTTTCGAACCACGTCAGTACCGTTGTATTCCACCCGTGTAGTGGAGTCCGTTAGGGCTTGCCGCAAAATAACATTTACCATATGAACTGTTTTGTGCGATGCTGGACGTGTGAACGCGTCCAGCACTAAGCAGGACACCGCCTTGTTCCGGAAAGTCCTGAGCACCCTTAACGAAGCGCAGCGACGCTGGTTGGTAGGGCGCGAGGCGCTACGGCGCGGGCGAGGCGGCATCGAGCGAATGGTGGAAGCGAGCGGCCTTTCGAAGCCAACCATTCTGAAGGGAATCCGCGAGCTTGGTGCCAAGCGAAAGCTCGCCGTGGAAGGAGGAAGAGTACGAAAGCCAGGAGGGGGACGGAAGCCAATCGAAGATCGTGATCCGCATATCACTCGGTTGCTGGAACAAGTGATGGCTGAAAGCACGGTCGGTGATCCGATGTCTCCGCTGAAATGGAATAGCAAGTCGACCTACGAAATCCAACAACACTTGGCGAGTCAAGGTCATCGGATCAGCGAAGACACCATACAGCGAAGGCTGCGGAAACTCGACTACTCGCTGCAAGCCAACCGCAAGGACAAGGAGGGCAAATCGCACGCTGACCGGGACCGGCAGTTTCGTTACCTCAGTGAGACCGCCAAACGGTTTCTGAGGCTAAGGGAGCCGGTGATCTCGGTGGATACCAAAGAGAAGGAGCGGGTTGGAAACTTTAAGAATAACGGGCGGAAATGGTGGAAGAAAGGCCAGGCGCCGAGGGTAAATGTCCACGATTTTCCGGGCTTGGCAGAGGGCACGGCCATTCCTTACGGCGCCTACGATGTCCACCGCAATGAAGGCATGGTAAACGTGGGGATGACGCACGACACGGCGGAATTCGCCGTCGCGAGCGTCCGGCGCTGGTGGCGGCATTTTGGAATTCGTCATTACCCAGCCGCACGGCACCTGTTCATATGCGCGGACAGCGGAGGCAGTAATGCCGCGCGGAACCGAGCCTGGAAATACTATCTGCAGAAGTTCAGCGATGAGGCGAAATTAGAGATTGTCGTTGGCCACTATCCACCGGGAACCAGCAAGTGGAACAAGATCGAGCATCGGATGTTTTCCTTCATCAGCATGAACTGGAAAGGAGAGCCCCTGGTCAGCTTCGAGACCGTGGTAAACATGATCAGCGCCACGAAAACAAAACAGGGGCTGCGCATCCAAGCCGTACTGGACAAGGGCCGCTATGAGACTGGAGTGAAGATCAGCAACGAGCAGATGAAGGGACTCAATCTTCAGCCGCACCGGCAGAACCCGGAGTGGAACTACTCGCTTCTCCCGCGCAGCGGACAATCACTACACTCATAATAGTAAAAGTTATTTTGCGGCAAGCCCTAAGGGGCGTGTGATGCCCACGGCTGGCCACGAGGTGAACTTTCGAGCCGAAGGCGCAGGACGTCTCATCGGCCTTGGCAACGGCGATCCCAGTTGTCACGAAGCCGATAAGCCTGCATCGTTCACCGAAGGCAAACGCAGCGCGTTCAACGGGCTGTGCATGGCCATCGTGCAAGCTCTCAAGCAGCCCGGAGACATTCGCGTAGAAACATCTTCATCAGGACTGGAGAGTTCCGTTGTTGTGATTAACGCCAACCATGCGAAGTTGCGTCCCGCGATCTGAGAGCCTGTCGAGAAATGTTGAGAGTGTGTTATTCGCTCTTGAAGAATTATTTCCGTACGTACTTCTTCACGTCCATGGTGAATTCCGCGCCGTACATGTTTCCGGCAGAGTCTGCGGTGATTCCTTCCGGTCCCGTCGAATCCGCAGCAGCCGGATACGGCGCGGCATCCGGCACGAAGTATTTCACCGAGCCGTCTTTCGCGCCGCCGATGCGAATGCCGCGGCGGCATCCGGGATTGTGCCCGTACCCGGGCTCGCCGTTGCGCGACTCGGAGTCAGCGACGTAAATCAAATCGTTCTTATCAATGTAGATGCCGCTGGGTCGGCCGAACTGTTTCCACTCGGCGATGAAATGGCCGTCCTGGTCGAAGATTTGGATGCGGTTGTTCTGACGGTCGCCAACGAACAAGCGCCCCTGCGAATCGAAGGCCAGGGTGTGCGGGCAATCGAATTCGCCAAGGCCCGTTCCTTTTTTGCCCCAGGTCTTAAGGAACTTGCCGTGCGAATCGAATTTCAGGATGCGCGCGTTGTCGGTCGGTTTCTCGCCGTGGCCATCGGCCACGAAGATATCGCCATTGAGAGCGACCGCGACTTCGGTTGGCTGGTCGAAGGTATCCAAGCTGGCTCCGGAGATGCCGGCCTTCCCAAGAGTCATCAGAATCTTGCCGTTCTGATCGAATTTAAACACCTGCTGCCCCTTGCCGTTCTTCAGCCCGTTGTCGGCAACCCACAGATTTCCGTCGTGGTCCACGCTAATCTTGTGAGGGCTGACGAACAGGCCCTTACCAAAACTCTTGAGAAATTTCCCGGAGGGCTCGAATTCGAGGATGGGATCGAGTGGGGAATCGGCGCAGTTGGTTCCGCGCGAACCCATGGCGCCGCAGCGATCGATGGCCCAGATGTTGCCGTCCGGACCTACCGCAATGCCCGCGGTCGAGCCCCATTTTCTACCGTTGGGCAATCGGCCCCAGCTCACGCCTGCAAGATAAGGATTCGGCAGGTCGTTGCGCGCGCCGAGCGGCGACACCGCTGGCGGCTGCTGCGTTTGTGCCTGCACGTTTGCGGACGCAGCTGAAGATTGTGCGGCGGTGTTTCTTGCATTTAGCCCGATGGCGCCTGCAACGATGGCTCCAAGCATGATAAGCAGCCAAGCGGTACCCATGACAACTGGTTTCGCCGGCCGTCGAAGGGACATGGTTCTTTTCTCCTTTGAGAGGGAATGGCAATTTTGCCTTCGACAATAGAATTAACTCGCGAACATGGCAAGACCGTTTCGACACTCGGGGAAAGGCACACCACCGAGGATAAGCCCGCTTGCCAACTATAATAATTAGTTAGTTGTGTCTATATTTAATTACTGGCGATTCCCAAAAGGCCGGGGGCTTTCAGTGGATGGCCATAGGGGGGGTAGCACGGCTGTGAGCGCCATCAGGGAAGTAGAGATGCCTTTCAGCTCGCCGTAGTCGCCCTTGTAGAGGGCCATGAATTGCCGGGCGAGAACCGCCGCGTTTTGAGCGTTACGAACCATGCGGTCCGCTATTTCTCCAGACAAAATACGAGCAGAACGGCAGAAAGTGCGGGCAAGGGCCAACTGGGCGAGCACGAATCGAACGTGAGCGGCCCGCGTGGCAAGTCCCACGGGAGAGTCGTGCCACGAGTGGTTGGAAGCCAGTGCGGCATGGACGACGCAGGCGCTGGCCAAAATGGAACTGGTTATAATCTCCCGAACGTCGAGAGGGTCGAGCTCCAGACCTTCATTCAGCTTCGCTGCGAAAGTGTTGGCCTGGGTCCAGGTGGGAAACTCACCAAATTGCTGTTCGACAATGGGTCCGGGACAACCTTCGACCGCGCGGCAAACCACAGCGCCGTCTCCCCAAAACTGCGCGGTAAAAGCAAATCGTTTGTTCATAGCCTGCCCGTTACAAGGATCGACGGTGGGGGCATGCCCGGCACGATTATGATCCATCTCTAGCTGAGAAATCAATACCCATATAATATACTATAAGTCAGCGATTTCGCAAAGTCAGAGGTGGAGAGGGTTTATGGAGAGGGTTTAACGAACTGATTTTAGGGTCCGGCAAAGCCCCTACGTGAGAAGAGAAGTCAGATACCTTATCAAAATAGGCTTCGAACCGGTGTCGGCGCGAGAAGGCGGGGGAAGTGGGGGAAGTGATTTAACTCAGAAAGCTATGCATTCCAACGTCTTACGGCTGGATCCGGGCCGACTTCGCGAAGTCACGGTAAGATAAGTACAAATAATATGAGGATAACGCGGAGGATCAGGTTAAGACCTGAAGTCCGTATCAGGTGATTAACCGAGTCTTAAGGGTTGTGTCAGCCGAGGCACGCAGAGGCCTAGGCCGTTTGGCTCCGCGGCTGCGCGGAAATGTCCACAATGGTTATGACCGCGCCGTCGATTTTATTTTCGGGCGTACGATAAGGAAGAATCCTCAACTGATAGCGCCCGTTCTCCCGGTCCTTCAGCTCGCGCTCCACCGGGCGGACGTTTGCCATCACCTGCAAAACCAGGGATTGAAACTCCGGGATTTCGATCGTGGGACTGATATTCATCAGCGGCCGGCCCACGTCCGCGGGAATGAGGCCCAGGAATTTTTGGGCCTGCGGCGTGAATCGCCGGATGTTGAGATCACTGCCAATCATAACCACGGCAATATCGATGCTGGCGAAGAGGTTGGTGAGGTCGTTGTTGATCTGCGTGACCTCCTGATTGCGGCTGCGCAATTCGTCGTTGACCGTGCTCAATTCCTCGTTGGCGGATTGCAATTCTTCCTTGGCCGTTTCCAACTCTTCGTTGGTGCTCTGCAACTCCTCATTGCTGGAAAGGATTTCCTCGTTGGCGGACTGCAGCTCTTCGTTGGTGGCTTCCTGAGTCTCGATGACGGATTGGAGGTATTCCTTGGCGGCGGAGAGTTCCTGCTCCAGTTTGGTGATTCTCGAGGAGGCGCTCTCCGATTCGCGTGACGGCCGAGTGGAGCGAGCGACCGCCGGGCGCGCAATTGCCGGACTGTCCTCAAAGACAATCATAAAGTAAAGCTCTTTGAGATTGCCCATGTTGATGGGAGCGACTTCAAAGTTCACGATCCGCATGGAATCGCCCTGGGGCCCCTCATTCCCGTTGCCATTCTTGATTTGAATGTTTTGCTTGCGAACGGCGACGTTTTCCTTTTTCGCCTTGCTGATGGCGTTACGTAGATCCAAAAGCAGTCCTTCGCGGGCCATCTTCAAAATGCTAAGACTGGCGCGTCCGGGCGCGAGCTTGAGAAAGCGATTCACGCTGCCGCGCGTGTGGATAATCTCCAGGTCCTCATTGATGAAGACCGTGGCTGGCGCATATTGGCCCAACAAGCGTCGGTCGAATTCTTTCTGCGCTTCCAGGTAGTTCCAACTGGAATCGGGCTGTTTGGCGGGGACGCGCACGGCGCCATATTCGTGGCGTTCCGACGGGTGATTCAGGGAGAAAGTGACGGGCTGACGCACGCCGGTAGCTTTCTTGAGGAAAATCTTGTCGGCGCGGTCCTCGGCGGAGAACAGGTTGGTTGCGCTGCCGACCCCTTCGGAAGTCCCCAGAACCAGATAGCCGCCCGGACGCGCCGCATAGTGAAACAGGGAAATCACTTTGTTCTGAAGGACCGGTTCAAGGTAAATGAGCAGATTGCGGCAACAGATGAGGTCCATCTGGGAAAAAGGCGGATCATTCAGCACGTTGTGCTGCGCAAAGATGCACATATCGCGAATGCTTTTGCTGATGCGGTATCCGCCTTCGACCTTGGTAAAAAAGCGGCGAAGACGCTCGGGAGAAACATCGCTTTGGATGTTCTCGGGGTAAAGACCGCTGCGGGCCTTGGCAACACTCAACTCGCTGATATCCGTGGCGAAGAATTGAATGGGCGTCTGGGAGGCCTTGTCGCCAAGAAACTCGAGCAGGGCAATGGCGAGGGAATAAGTTTCCTCGCCGGAAGCGCATCCGGGAGTCCAAAGACGAAGGCTGGCTTCGGAAGAACGGTTTTTCATAATGGCGGGGAACACCTGGGACTTGAGGGCATCGAAGACGCGCGGGTTGCGGAAGAAGCTGGTCACATTGATCAGCATGTCCTGGTAAAGGGCCTTGATTTCCGCGGGATTGGTCTGAACGTATTTGACGTAATCCTCCATTTTCTCCATCTTGTGAACGATCATGCGGCGCTGAATGCGGCGGAGGATGGTGGTCTTCCGGTAATGCGTGAAGTCCACGCCGGTGGTTTTTCGCAGAAGCTGGAAGACCAGGCTCAAACCGTTGGTCTCCGAAGTGGCGAGCTCGGCGATGTCGGATGTCCCGGACCGGGCAAGGTAAGGATGACGGGCAATCCGGGCGAGCTCCCGCGCGATAGCTTTGGGGGAAAGGACGTAGTCAACGCAGCCGGAGGTGACAGCGCTGCGAGGCATGTTGCCGTATTTTGCGGATTCCTCGTCTTGCGCGAAGGTCACGCCGCCCTGCGCCTGGATTTGAGCAAGGCCGGCCGTCCCGTCGGTGCCGGAGCCGGACAAAATGATGCCAATCGCGCGATTACCCTGTTCTTCAGCGAGCGCGCGCATGAAATGGTCGATGGACATGTGGACGCCACGCGAGGACTCCGTGCGCGGGCCAAGCTGCAGCGTGTGGTTGGAAATGGACATGGTGGCGTTTGGCGGAATCACATAAACCTGGTTGGGCTCGACGGTCATGCCATTGGTCACTTCCACCACGCGCATCGGGGTCTTTTTGGAGAGCAGCTCGGTAAGCATGCTGTGATGCGAGGGATCCAGGTGCTGCACGAGGACAAAAGCCATGCCCGTGTCGGGAGGAACATGGCTTAGAAGTTCCGTGGTGGCTTCGATTCCGCCCGCAGACGCGCCGATAGCGGCAATCAAAAGGTCGTCCTTGCGATCCGACTGCGAATTCTCATCCTTCTGAGAACTGCGTGGCTTGTTACTCCCTGACGATTTGGATTTCATTGGTTCTCTCCGGGTTGTTCAACGCGCCTGCCTGATCTCCCGGCAATAGGAAGGGCGTGTTCCGCAGCAACCGCCGATGGCAGAATTCACTCGGACTTGGCTGAAACCTGTCGTAACAGCTGCTTGGACAACCACTAGGGCGATTCTAGTCTTTCCGCAGACCAGCCACAACCTCGAGTGGGGACAGAAGCAGCGGAGCGGCGGGAGAGCCTTTCTGGCGCACCTCCGCGGTTGCGTGCGGATTTCACCTGGCAGGCGCTTGGTTTTGCCATTCGATGATTGCTGCAGCCTTGCTTGCGAAATAATCGATGCGCCGCAAGTTCTTTTTCGAGATTGCTCCGACGGTGCGGTAATAAGTGGAGAGCATCCCAAGCACGGCCTTTGATCTGCCCATCAAGGGCGTGGTTTGCAGCGAACGAACCCCGGCGTCCAGCAGAACTTCCAAAGTGGTGGTGGAACGAAAAACCGGACTATTGGCCACCTCGGAGATAATCACCGGCTTTGCTGACTTTGCGGCCGATTCGCGAACGGCGTCGCCTGCGGGCACGGAATCAAAAAATCTCAGGAAAGTCTCGTCAAAGCCGCGGTGGGCGCGGATGAGGAAAGAAGCCTTTTGTGCGTCGTAAACCTGGATGTTGCCCATGTCGGTGCTAACCGCTTCGATGGCAGAGTCCAGGACCCAGCGCAGCATGTTCGAGGCGTATTTACGGCGGAAACCGTCGTCCCTGGCGAGTTCCTCGATTTGCGCTTGGAGGTCGGAGCACAGGACCCACATTCTTTCGACTGCATAACGGGCTTTGGACCAGACCTCGCGCGTTTGCTCCGCCATGCGCTCGGCCTGTTTGCGACAGTAACTCGCGTTTTCCGTGAAAGAGATTGGTGCGCCAGTCATGAGCGTTCCGTCCGGGAGCCGTACCTGGGAGTCCCACAGCACGGGCTTGATTGTGTTCAAGCCCGGCACTCCATGTTCAGGCTTAATACCCCCCCTTTATTTAATAACACAAAGAGGGCACGACGTTCCTGACTTAAAGCACATTGTCACCGGGCAAGGCTCACAGAAGGAATGGTGCGCTCCTGACGGCGCCGGTCATACGTAGTCTCTGTAAGGAAAGGGCGTCAGCTGCGGTTTAGAAAGGCGGCGTCATGCCCGTGTAGTCGCCGATCACGTAAGCGCTGTACGGCCCATTCATTTTCGTAAGGGCGGAACCAGGATTAAACCCGGGACTATTGATGGTGCCGAGGTCTGTCTGCAATCATGCTTCGCAAAGCCAGAAATTCCATTTTTTGCTCCCGCATAACTCCTCCTTATCCTCTTGTCGCGGGGGGTGTAATGCCGTTTTTAGATACCGCGCAAATGCCGGGGATGCACTGGTCACCTAGGGCGTGATTTGCGGTCAAATCTCTCGAACAGCGCTAACGCTAAGAAAAACGCACGCACCGATTGTCAAAAACATGTCAAAAAATCGTCACTTTCCCGGGAATTTCCGTTGGCGGCATGCCCGTCTTCGAGCTCAATAGGGCTTGGTCTTGAACACAAAATTGACCGTTCTTGTTTCGCCGCCTGTAACGGTGACTTCCTGGCTTTGATCGCCGTACGACTCGTGCCAGGCGTTGATGGTGTACTTGCCCGCGGGCAGATTTCGAAGCTTGAATTCTCCGTCGCTGCTCGTAACCGCGTAATGAGAATTCTTCAGCACGGCCAAATTTCCACGCATCCAAGGATGAATATTGCACACGACCGGAATGAATTCCGGCCTGGCGTACTTGTCCGCGATGGGCGGCATACCCGGTGGCTGTAACTTGTTCCATTCCCGGTTGAACTTCGGCTCCGGATGAATGTTGTGAGACGTCGGGTCGACATTGACCACTTCCAGTTCTTGATTGACCTGGAACACCAGAACGTGTGGGATATAACGGCATCCCTTCTGCGTGAGCACGGCGGGCTGCGCCGGGGCAGTTTCGTCAGCAGCCCCGGCCGAAACAAAGACCACTACGTTTTCTAATGCGTTGTCTGGACCGGTGATCACCGTCTCTGTCTGTGCCGGCTTGGCATACTGCTTCGCGCAACCAGGCTCTTGAGACATGTCGATGGTTCGCTGCTTCGCCGGCGTTCCTTCATAACTCACTTTGCCGCTCAGAGTGCTGTTTCCTGACTGCGCCGAAGTTATGGTCAATGCCGACAGGAGCGCGGCTCCTGCCACAGCTATCTGTTTCACTTGCATTTTCTTGCTCCTCCCCGATTGCCCAATGATGAGCAGTAGACAAACCTCAACGCTGAGAGCTGCGGTGACTCTGCGATTGCTCCTAATTCCCGCTAAGCTGTAAACCCACTGCGGCCTTTGGTATGCGTCGCGTGTGACGTGGACGGGTTTCGCGACGCGGGGATGGTAATTCGCAAGCAAGGGCAGGTTGTCAAAGACTTGTCGCGTGCACGTCAAAAGTTGCAGACAGCATGCGATTTCGACGTCAACCGCAAGCTAACCAGGAAACTGTGGTTGATTAAGGAAAGATAAGGCGGCGTCAGGGCCGTGAGTAAGGCTGGTTTGCCGGCGAAGGTGGCACATAATCCTGACCGTACTTGTTCTTATGCACCATGTTCATTACCGGCGATTCCACAATGCGAGCCACACCCAAGCTTCGGGCTTTCTCGGAGACCGTGATTTCGCGGCTTAGAGCCTTGAGATCCTCGGGCATGGCGCGCTCGTGCCAGACGTGGAGGATGTAGCGCCCCGGCGTCACACCTGAAATGGTCACGTTTCCCGCATCATCCGACAGCGCGAAATACGGCGTATTCAGCACCAGGACGACCGCGCTCATTTCCGGATGGATGTTGCAAAAGATGTAACAAACGCCGGGCCGGTCGAAAAGTACGGTATGGCTCGTTCCCGCTTCGTAGAGTCCCAAGTCGAAGCGTTTCCCTTCAAAAAGCGAAAAGACATTGTGGAAGAACGGATCCTGATTCGGAAATTCTACCGCGCTGCCAACCTGAACGACTAAAAGATGCGGTCGAAAGGATTTGTCTTTTTGCACGAGCCGCAATTCCTGTCGCCGGCGAGCGAGGTGCTGCGCCGCCTCCGTGGTTTCCGACGCATTAATGAGCCATACGGCTGCACCGGACGCATTGGCCTGCTTGGTGTTTCGCGGACCGAACACCTCGACGCGGCCTGTCACGGTGATTTCTTGCCCGTCCACACGGGCGGGGATCACCGCGAGGAGAAGGAGAAGCAGCGAACTCTCTAAACGGAAGGCATTCCAGGTCTTCATTGCAGCTCACACCATCGATAGTTAAAAGAGAACGGCCATTCCGAGATTTACCTGGTTTGCGTTCACGGATGTTCCATTCACAGAGAAGGTTCTCAGACGGCGATACTCAATCGAAAGCAACAGATCGGATTTCGGCTGATACACGACATTGGTCATCCAGTTGCGATTGCGGCTTAGCCCGGGGTCGAAGTACGTTGCAGCGCCCGGAAACTGCCGCAATTCGCTAGCTTGGGAGTTGTCCTCGCCAAACGTACCGTTAAACTCATATTTCGCCGTCGGTCTAACTTTTAGTTCTGCCCAACCACCTGCCGTATCCAGTCCGCGAACTGCAGTATTTGGATTGGAAAGCGGCCCATTCCAGAGCGCGCTGCGGCCAAAGCCCGCGCCAATTCCGCCAATTCCCCGCCCGCGATAGAACTCGCCATCCAAGTCGAGCCAACGGAGAAGCGCGACCGACCAATCGCCCATTCCTGCCCATGCATCCACGTTCCGGCCAAAGCTCCAGTTCTGCCGGCTATAGTAGCCGGCGCCCCCCAAAGTGATGGAGCGATTGAAGGCCCGGCGACTCCAGGCAATACGCGAGGCGAATGCGGGCTGCCTGGATTTCTCTCCCGCTTGCGGCAAACGTTCGAATTCGTCTTGAGGTAATTCGCCATTCAACGGATCCAGAATTCCTCCCTGGAAAAGCATGCCCGAATTTTCAGAGAGGCTCACTCGGTGTTCGATCCGCACTTGCGGCGTCCACGCCCAAAGATTCCCCGAGTAAGAAAGTGCAGGAACTGCCAGGGAAGCAAGCGAAGTAGGTGTGAGCGGCGAAAGAAAGAGCGGATCCTGTCCGGCGACGAGCGAAGTGTGCGACCAGTCCAGCCGCAAGCTAGCAGTTCGCATGCGGAACACTCCGGAGTTCACACCATTTGGGGTAATCGGAACTCCTCCAGAAAAATCCATTTGCACATTGGCGCTTAAGTTCGCTCCCTGAATCTGCGGACCAAACACCTCCAATCCTAACTCCGATTGCCGCATGCTCGAGCCGATGTTCCCCGACGAATCCAGCGCGCCTGGTGGCCGCGCCACGATGGGAAAATCCGCGTTGTCCACGGCCCCACGGTTCCCAAACAGGTTGAGCAGCGCAATGCCGGAAAGCCGAACACGGTATTTTGAAGCGCTCTCGACTTTCGTTTGGTACTGCTCATTAATCTTCCCGGAAATCAACTGCTGCTCCTCTTCCAGCGTGGACAATCGCCGATCCACGCCTTCGCCCAAGGATTGGCCAGACGCCCGGGAGGCGTCCGCCGCTCCGGCGGCCGTCCCTGGCGCGGTTCTCTGAGAGCTTTGCAGCGCGGTTTCCAGTTGTCGCTCGGTCTGTCGCAGCTTTTCTTGGATTTCGACATTCGCGCGGTTCGCGCGTTCCATGTCTGTGTGCATTTGCTCCAGCAGCGCGCGGAGTTCTTTCACCTGCGTCTGCAGTTCGTGAACAGACTCCGCAAGGGAATTCGTAGAGTTGGCATCTGCCGGGGATGCTGCTTGTTGTGCAGAGGTGATCTCAGTCCTCAGCAGCATCGCCAATCCGAGCATGCCAAGCAAGCGAACAGCCCGAACCAAAGGAAACCTTCTCATGTTCCACCCCCAGAAAATCCGGATTCCCAAGCTCTCGAGTGAATTGCGGTAATAAGACCTGCTGCCCGGCTATTGGTTACAAGCAGGCGGAATGCGCCGCACATTGACTAAAGACCGTGGACTGGCTTGCGGAAATTCACTCTGGCGATCTCTTCGGAGGATGCAATTAGCGGCAGCAAAATCCTGAAGACCGTGCACCCGGGCGTTGTGCTCTCCAGCATGATGCTTCCGCCGTGCTCCTGCAGGATTTTCTGCGCAACGGTCAGCCCCAGTCCCGTTCCGTTCTCTTTCCCAAAGCTGACGAAGGGCGTGAACAGCCTGTCTCGGATGGATTCGGGGATGCCCGGGCCATTGTCTTGTATGCGGATTTCCAGGCCTTCGTGCGTTTCGCGAATCCTGAGGTCGATTCGTCCGGAATAGGGCGATACTGCTTCGCAAGCATTCACCAGCAGGTTTTCAAACGCTCGCTGAAGTTTCTTAGCATCAAATTGGCCTTCACCTCGACCCTCTTTCGAAACGGAAATCCCAATGCTTCCGAATTCGGGCCTCGCGCGGATCAAACGCACGGCGCGTTCGATGACCTCTTCCACGCTTCCGTGCACCAGATGCAAAGATTCCCGCGTGCGCGAAAATTCGAGCAGCGATTCGATAAGGTCGTTCATGCGATCCACCGCCAAACGGACCTCACGGTAGAACTCTTCCTTTTGCTTGACGGAAAGGTTGTCCTCGCACATGAATTCCGCGTTGGCCACAATGGCCGTCAGCGGATGCCGCAGATCATGAGAAATCGAGCTCGCCATTCTCCCGATCGTTGCAAGCCGTTCCGCTTCCAGCAGCCGTTGCTGAGCGCCCTTGAGCGTTTGCCTCATTTTGTCGAATGCCGCGGTAACTTCCGCCAACTCTCCGCCTTGCCGCACTTGCAACGAGTAATCGAAATCTCCTTCTTCCAGCGCTCGCACCGCTCCTACCAGATTGTTTAACGGGCGTGTAAACGTGTCCGAAAGCAGAAGAACAGCCGCCATGCCCGCCAGGACCGTTCCCAACCCCAGCCAGATGATGAGACGCGTAAGGCCATCCAAAAACTCGATGGCCTTGTCATACGACTTGAACACGGACATCACCACCGGCGGGTTTCCGCCCGGTGACAGCTCAATCGAAGTAAGCAAAAATCGTTCTCCCCCGAGCAGCAGCTCTTGCGTTTTTCCGGCGGACTGCGTCCAATTCATTTGCTGGGACGCCAGCTCTTGCTTCTGCGGAGGCGACAGCGTGCTGACCGCCAGCCTGGTTCCGTAGGTGAAAGCCACTTGGCCCGACGCCACGTGACTGATTTCCTGCGCCGCCACTTCGTCGATTTCATGACCCACTGCCAGCATGCCTAGCGGGCTGTCGTCCTCAGGGGAGCCAAAATATACCGGCTGAAGAACCACTTCGTAGAGGCGATCACCCTCCGGCCACCAATGGCGAGCGTCCTCCTGTTGAAGGGAGTCATCGAGAAGCTTCTGTGCCAAGCTGCGGCTGAACCATGGCGTGGTCGCGTGCAGCGCAACCACTTGCCCGCTTCGGCCGGCAAGGAGAAGCAAGTCGCACCCGCTGACGCGCCAAATATCGGCTGAGGCATCCTGAATCGTGGCCTCGTGTTGCGTGGTCATCAGCGCTTTCAGACTTGGAAGATTGGCCAGCAGTTCCGCCGAGTGCAGCAGCGTAAGTTGCTGCTCGCGTTCGAAATTCTGGAACGTCGTTGTCGAATTCAGCAGATCTTCGAGAATTTCCTTGCGGACGTGTTCCTGCACGCTTCTGCGCACCACGAATATGGCCGCGGCGGTGAGGGCGGCTGTGAGCAGTAGCCGCGAGAGAAAGAATTTCTGCCGGGTCTGTAAGTGGCGCACCCCGCTGCCTCCGTACTTCGCGTGCCGTTCGCGAACCGCTTTCGTCAGGCAACGAACCGGTAGCCCATGCCGTGCATGGTCAGGAAATGTACCGGAAACGCGGGATCATCTTCGAGTTTTTGCCGCAGCTTCAGGACGAAATTGTCCACCGTGCGGGTGGTAGGGTAGTGTTCGTACCCCCATACCTGGTTCAACAATTCGTCCCGCGAGGCCACCCGCTCCGCATGTTCCACAAAGAACTTCAACAACTGAAACTCGCGCGCCGTCATCGCGACCGGTTCGCCCTTCTTCAGCAACACCATTCTCGCGAAGTCCACCGAAACGTTGCCGAAAGAATATTGTTCCAGAGGCTTTGTTGGGCGGAAGGAACGGCGCATTGCCGCATGCACGCGCGCCAGAAGTTCCTTGGGGCTGAACGGCTTGGTCACATAGTCGTCCGCGCCCAGTTCCAACAGCAGCACTTTGTCCGTAACGTCGGTCCTCGCGCTCAGCACGATTACCGGCAGCGCGGGCGAAGCGTTCTTGATTTCCCGGCAAACCTCCCGCCCTGGTTTTCCAGGCAGATTCAAATCCAGAATCACCAGATCCGTTGGACCGCTGCGAAACAGTTCCAAGCCCGCTTGGCCATCTCCCGCCACTTGCGCCGAGTAACCTTCCGATTCGAACAGTCGCTTCAGCGCCTTCTGCACCGCGTGGTCGTCTTCAATCACTAGAATTGTTTCCATGGGCTTTCCACTGGCTCTCGCACAACGGCCTGGGCCTTCCGCTGCCAGGTTCACGGACGTGGCGCCGTTCTCCCGACCTGCTCCGCTAGGCCATTAGATAATCCTCCACGGAACCCAGGCACACAAGCCCGCCCTGGCACCTTCGCAACAAAGAGACAAATTCTTTACAAATTCTTGACAATTCCCCTCTTGCATCGCGCTTGGTACAGGCATTCTGCCCCGCGCCGGAGGACACCTCCCCATCTTGCACCGATCCAGGGCTCTCCGGCGACAAGACCCGACGCTGCCGTCTCTGCCAGAACAGCATGCGGTGACTTTCGATTTGCTACTGTTTATTTCTTTTTCTTTCTATCCGGTGTACACTCGCTCCGGTTGGAGCCTCCGATCGCTGGTGTGAAAGAAGCCATGAGACCGTCACGCCAAGCAGTTCCGTACAGACTGGGGATTTTCGCCCCTGCATTTCGCTTCGCCATTCCTGCGCTGCTGGTGCTCTCCGGCTGCCAGAAGCAGGAAACTCCTTCGACCCAAGCAACTCAGCAAACACCGGTTTCGACCATCCGGGTGACCCCGGCAACCGATGGCCTGCTCGTACAGACATCCACGGCGGAGTTCGTGCTTTTCCCCAGCGGCTACTTGAAAGCCAGCCTCGCCGGCAAGAGGGCGCCTTCCACCCTCGATGATCCCGCCACGCAGCCGGGCCAGCTCCTGACCGTCGCGCATCATCCCGTCTCCGATTTTTCCCTGGACCTCGCGCGTGCGCAAGTTAGCGAAGCGCAGGGAAAACTCGGCAGGGCGGGGAAGCGCATTGAACTTCACGCCAGCAGTCCCAGCTCGGCTCTCGACGAAACCCTCCTGCTCGAGTTTTACGACGACTTTCCCGGCCTCGCCCTGATGTCCGCCTCCTTCCGCAACACCGGCCAAAAAGACGTGTCGCTCGACGCCGTCACCCTGCAACGGCATCGTTTTAACGCCACTCAGGCCGACGCGGCCGCGGCGCACAATCAGATGTGGACCTTTCAAGGCTCCAGCCTGAAATGGGGCAAAGACGAAACCTTCGCCATGCCCGCGAAATTCTCCCAGGAGAATCCCTTTGGCGCCCCCGTCGAGACGAAAGACGGCTTGGGCCGTGTCGGCGGCGGCATTCCTGTCATCGCTTTTTGGACCGCGCACATCGGCGAAGCCGTCGGCCATCTCGAAACGGTTCCGCTGGTTCTCTCGATTCCCGTCGAAACCACTTCCGACGGCCGCGTCGACGTTTCCGTGCATTTCCCAGCCAACACCACGCTGAAGCCCGGCGAAGTTTTTTCCGCGCCGCGCACTTTTGTGGCCGTCTATTCCGGCGACTTTTACGAGCCGCTGAACATATGGTCCAACGCCGTTGAGCGCGAAGGCCTCTCCAAGCCCGCCAACAACGACGAAAACTACGCCGTAAACTGGTGCGGCTGGGGCTACGAAGCGAACGTCACGCCCAAGCAGATGACCGGCACCATCCCGAAACTGAAAGAGCTGGGCATTCACTGGGCCACGCTCGACGACCGTTGGTTCAGCGATTACGGCGACTGGCTGCCGCGCACCGACACGTTTCCCGGCGACGCCATCCAGCAGCTCGTGAAAGAGTTCCACCAGCAGGGCATCAAGATGCAGCTCTGGTGGCTGCCGCTGGCGGTCGAAGACGGAAAATACCGCTATGAAGAGCACAAGTACGTGGTCTCCGACGTCGTGAAAGAGCATCCCGACTGGCTCATCCTCGATAAAAACGGCCAACCTGCGCGCATGGCACGCAACCTCGCAACGCTCTGCCCCGCACTGCCCGAAGTGCAGGACTACTACAAAAAGCTCACCGAGGGCTTTATCCGCGACTGGGACTTCGACGGCCACAAGCTCGACAACATTTACTCTGTGCCGCCCTGCTACAACTCCAAGCATCACCACAAATCGCCCAACGATTCCGTTTACGCCATGGGCGACGTCTATAAAATTATTTTCGAGACCACGCGCGCGCTGAAGCCCAATAGCATCACGCAGAGCTGCCCCTGCGGCACGCCTCCCAGCCTCGCCTGGTTCCGCTACCTGGATCAGGCCGTCACCGCGGACCCCGTCGGCTCCCTTCAGGTTCGCCGCCGCATCAAGATGTACAAAGCGCTGCTCGGCCCACGTGCCGCCATCTACGGCGATCACGTCGAACTGACCCGCCTCCTCGGCGCCAACACCAGCCACGAACAGGACGTTGGCAGCGACTTCGCCTCGAGCTTGGGCGCCGGCGGTGTCCTCGGCACCAAATTCACCTGGCCCGACTACGGCCCCCAGTACAAAGCCGTTTTTCTCAACGACCAGAAAATGGATCATTGGAAAAAATGGATTGCGCTCTACAACCAGAAAATGCTTTCCAAAGGGAATTTTCTCGATCTCTACGTCTACGGCTACGACTCCCCGGAAGCTTACGCCATCGAGAAAGACGGCAACCTGTTCTACGCGTTTTACGCTCCCTCCGACGCCGGCCAATCGGACGCCGGCTCGCCCACTCCGGGAACCTGGAAAGGTGACGTCGAACTCCGCGGCCTTGCCGCGAAGCCCTACCGCGTCCTCGATTACGCGAACAACAAAGACTACGGAACGGTTTCCGGCCCGGCTCCCCGCCTCCACGTCGAATTTCAGGACCATCTCCTGCTGCAAGCCACGCCCGCTTCGGCCTCTGCGGCCAATTCCGCCCAAGGCACTCCCTGATTTCCCTTGGCTCGGACGCCCTCTCGGTGTACGGGCAAACGGCCTCTTCCGGACGTTTGTGCGTTGTGCGTGGGACGTTAGTCCCATTATTTAGAGGCGAGTGACCCCTCATAGACTCGGGGTAAACGAGTGGCTAGCGGTGAGTTCCAGAAAAAAATTTGTATGTGGCTGATCTGGTTGGGAATACGAGGAAGGTTGAGTCGTCCGATGGCAAAGAACGACCACCTTTTGCCCCGGGACATAAAAATCGTGCTGCGCCGATGGGGCGCTCGATGCTCAGGTGCGGATTAGCATTTCTATGGGCGGGGCTTGCAGCAGTGTTGCGTCGCCGGCCGTTCCCCAAGGCTCGGGCCTCAGGCTGCGGAAGACCGCCGCCTGAGGGTCGAGATGACGGGTAGGACTCCTGGGGACAAAAAATCCCGCTTCGGCGAAGTTGGATTTTCACAGGTAGACGCACTGAAAGAGAATGAGATAACGCATTCTGTCGCGGCCACTTTTATGGGCTAATTTCGGACTTCAGGGTGAGACGATGACGACTTGTGTCTAGTCTAGTTGTGCGAGAGTTCGTGACGAAACAGAGGATGGGGAACGAACGAAGCAGGCGAGTCCATTTCATATCTAAGTACCTCCAATGGCTTGTACCTATATTCCTCGCCACATTCATTGCAGCGAACCCCAAATGGTTTATCGATTGCGGGCGAGGTAACACCGCGTCGGTCACCCCGAGTGGAATGCGGTGCACGTTAGAAAAGTTGCGACGCCGGTGAAACCAGTGATTCTTGCACACGACCACCCAGCAGTATTTGCTGCCCACCCACATTTCCTTCGGGGGGGGGTTATTTTTTCTTCCGTGGCCTCAGGTGTGGCAGGTGCGGCAACCTCGATGGGAGCGGGGTTGAGACAGCCTGCGGTTTGTGCCGTGGTCCAGCGCTGCAGGGGATCTCGACGCAAACAGTGTTGCGCAATGTCGAGGAAGGGCTGAGGAACCATGGATGGAATGACGGGGTCGGCTTGACTTTCCTGCGAGGAAACGGGGGCCTGTTGCGTAAGTACTTCGACCGGCGTCACACCCAGCGACCAAAGGTCACTGGTAGGGTAACCGGTGCGGTGGCTACCTCGGGGGCGTCGTAAGCGTCAACCGGACGGTAGGCAGGGCGCGGTTCGCCAAGATGGATAACCGTGTCCCTTGAAAGTCTGAATTGATTCTCGGGGACCCTGATGTGTGAAGGTTTGATGTGAGAGTGCGCAAAGCCTTTGCCGTGAACATAGCTGAGGGCGTCGAGACGCGAGCCGAGCACTTTGCGAGTTTCTTCTTCGGTGAGTGGCCGATCGGGGAGACCGTGTGCGACGTCTTCCTCGGCGTATTCTAGGAACGCGAAAACCAAATCCATGTCCGCAAACTGGCAGTGGCCGCCCGGTGGCAGGTGGAGGAGATTTGGATGGCTAAATTTCGAAGCTTGGAGCAAAAGAGCCGCCTGGGAATCTGCCTTCGGCCAGCGTCTATGAATTTAATGGCGAGATTTTTCGGTTGTGGCGGGGGAGATTCCGTTAGGAAGACAGCCCCATAGCTCGTGCCGCCCAAAACCTCTGAAGTGGAAACTTGTTACGAAGGACCTGGCCTTCGAGTTTCTTCCAGTCGTCTCTCCTCAGACGTCCCCCCAGACGTTGTTGACGAAGAGTCGTCGCTCATGGGCGATGAGGTCGGGTGAATCGCCGGTCCCTGGAGCCAGGCTGCTGGTGAGGCGATTCTGGCACACTGGGTCCCCGCAAACCAAGCGCTATGTCCCTTATATCCCTTATCCCTATGCGCTTCGGGAACAATCTGCTTACCCGGTTGATGGGGGTTAATCGGACAAATCCAGAGGTGAGAGGAACCTGTTCCGGGAAGAAAGCTAATGAGGACGCAGGCTTGGGAACTTTCCTTTTCGCAAAATCAGTTTACTTAACTGGACAATTAAGGAGAATGGGCTTGACTTGCTTTAAATGGCAGAGTTAGCCTCCGTGCGTCCTCGACCGCACCAGGGTACTTTCGAACCTGCAGGCTTGACGGGGCGGTCCGCTTTTTTTCGCTGATCTTCAAAAACCGATCCAAATGGAGAAGGAGGCCTATGATCCGGAAATACGTTCCAGCATGCTTTCTCGCTGTTCTGGGGTTCCTGCTGGCGAGCCCGTTGTCGCACACGCAGGAGCCGAACAAGGCTCAAGAGCAGAACAAGCCGATGGTCTTTGAGGGTACCGTAGGCGGGTGGAGAATTATTGAGGAGGGACAACCGCCCGCCATGATCCATGCAACCGCTGAAGAAATGACACGGTTTCGCGAGGCCAACCCGAATGCGCGGCCCGGCAGAGTACAAGGGGCCAACACGGCAAATGACCTCACCTACCATGGCGGAACGGGCGGGATCGGCGTCGAGACGAGCCCCAAGGTCTATCTGGTCCTCTGGGGTTCACAATGGAACAACAACGATCCGAGCGGCGAGTCGGGCATTCTGGAGTCCTTCTACCAGGGGGTCGGAGGAAGCTCCTGGGCGAACAGCGTCACCCAGTATTGCCAGGGCGTGGCAAGCGGAACTGTGTTCTGTAACGGATCAGGTCAGGCGGCCGGCAATCCGTCGGGCATTTTTGCCGGACTTTTTGTTGACAAAGCGAGCCTCGCACCGTCACATCCCCGCCAGTCGCAGCTCGCGGCCGAGGCCGTTCGCGCCGCGCAGTATTTCGGCAATACTACCGGCGCCAGCAATGCGAGCGTACAGTACGTGATCGCCACGGCGTCGGGACACAACTCCCGGGGATTTGGGACGCAATACTGCGCGTACCACAGCGCGACCAGTTCGGCAGTAGGCAACGTGGCTTACACGAACCTGCCGTACATCACCGACGCCGGTGCCAGCTGTGGCGCGAACTTCAATGGCCTGGGCCCTCACGCCGGCATTACCATTGTCGCCGGTCACGAGATGGCCGAAACCATGACCGACCAGTTCCCAAGCAGCGGTTGGCTGGACTCGAGCGGGGCGGAAAACGGAGATAAATGCGCTTGGATCTCCTCGGGGCAAGGCGCGGCGGCGGACATCCGGTTGACAACGGGAACCTTCGCAGTGCAATCGTTGTGGAGCAATGCATTCAACAGCGGCTCGGGCGGCTGCGTGCTCTCGTATCCTTGATGGATTGACGCTGTGAGCATCCTAACGCCAGAGATGCTACGGGCATCTCCGGCATTTTGGTCTTCTGGAAGCACCGATAGCAACATTGCGCTGAAGAGATGTCTCCTGACCACAAGTGGAGATGGATGGTGGCCGGTCCGCTTAGCTGGCTTATCGGGAGTTAGTTAGGGCACCGATCCGCTGCAGTTGCAAGCGGACCGGTGTGAACGGGCCTTCGCCGTCTGATGGGGCAGACTTACTGGCAACCCGGCATTCCGCAGTGACTGCGGCGCGTTTGCTAGGTTCTGAGGCCTTTTGAAAGAGTCCTTCCCCGCTTGCGTCTCAAGACTGAATCTGAGGCATCGTGGCTACCCCCCTGGATCGATTTAAACGCAGCCCGGGTTTGCGTAGCAGGTGCGGGACCACGACCCCAATCCCGTGAAGCTACCAATGGGCGGAGACAGGTGTCGTTGCCTTGCGGCAACCCTGTCTTCGCTCGCGAGCAAGCAGCGTTTGGAAAGTTGTTGACGCCGGCATAGGAGGGAACCCCAATTTGCGTCTTCCCGCACCTGGACACCACAGCCAAGAAGGACGACTGCAAATTGTTCCGAAAACAGAACACCCCCAGCGCACCAACTTACTTACAATCTGCGCGACTATGACGGGCACGAATTCGCAGTGCAAATCGTGCGCGTAGGCGAACTTTGTTCAGCTGAACGCGGAGATTGGCCTCCACTTTCCCGGTCTAACCGGATTGAAGCGTGCCCCTACGAGCGAGGGGCGCGATCGCGGCCTGCCAGGGCAACGGGGTGCTTGCGCAGGAAGGCTTCGCGATGCGCGGCATCGCGAAACGCTTCGGTGCCGCCAGCGCGCGTCACGGAAAGTGCGCCAACGATATTGGCGTACTGGAGGCAATCCGCGGGACTCGCGCCGCGGATGAACTGGCGAATGAATCCGGCGTCAAAACTGTCTCCCGCGCCCACGACATCGACCGAGGTGACGGGAGGCGGGAAACCTTCCAACTTTTCCGCGCCGCGCCGCGCGTAGGCGCCTTGCGAGCCGCGCTTGATGACCACCAGCGGTACTTTCTTGGAGAGGATTTCTGCGGCTTGGCGGAAATCGGCCGCGCCGGCCAACTTGCAAGCCTCGTTTTCATTGGGCAGCAAGATGTCCACATATTTGAAGACCAATTGAATGTCCGGGGACCAGCGATTGTCCGGATCGTCGTTGGTGTCGAGAGAGGTGGAAAGCCCGGCTTCTTTGGCTTTGCGAAATAGCTCGACCATGGCCGGCCGCAAACCTTTTTGCAGGAAGTAGGAAGAAAGATGGAGGTGTTTGGCGCTGAAAATATAGGAAAGATCGAGATGGGCAAGCGAAAGGTCATACATGGTGCCGGGATAGGTGAGGATGTAGCGCTCCTTGCGCTGGGGCAGGATGGCCGTCAGACCAGTGGTCTTGCCGGCGAATTTTCGGACCTGCGAGATGTCCACGCCGCCCTCCCCAAGGCGCTTGAGGCAGATCTCGCCGAGCGGGTCACTGCCAATGCAGGAGCTGAAGCCCACGCGATCGCCGAGGCAGGACAAGTTGTGCGCGAAAATGGCCGAAGAGCTGCCCAGGGTAATGCTGAGTTCCTTGGCCAGGTGCTCGCGTTCGAGCTCCAGCTTTTCCGGCAAGCCGTAGAAGATAATGTCCAGATTGAGCTCGCCAACGACGCTAACATCCAGAGTGGGCAAGGAAGCGTTCCTCCGAAGGATTCAGTCGAGGATCACCACGCGCGAAAGATTTTTGGGTGCGTCGGGGTTGAGATTTTTCTTGACGCCGGTGAAAAAGCCCAGGAGTTGCGCTGGAACAATGAAAGGAGCGAGTGTGGCCAGCTCTGGTCCGTCGAAGGCCAGCTCGAAGAGCAAATCGCTCGAGCGGCGAATGGCTTCGTTGGCCCGGTTGCAAATGGCGATGGTCACGCCGCCCAGTTCGTGCATTTCGGCGAGCACTTCGGCTTCCGCCTGCAAGCCGTTCTCGCTCAGGAAAAACGTCAGGCAGGTTTCCGAGCTGACAATCGCTTTCGGGCCGTGACGAAACTCCAGCGTGTGAAAGGACTGGCTGTAGGAACAAGACATCTCCGTGGCTTTCAGCGACGCTTCGCGGGCCAACGCATAGAACGGGCCTTGGGCAAGGAAAATGTAATCCGCAAAGGAGTGCGCTGCGACGAACGCTTCGACGTGAGCCGCAAGCGGTTGAAGGCGTTGCGCGAAATGATTAGCCAGCCGCTCGATGATGGACGGGAAGTCGGTGCTCTGCGATTTTTTGCTGGCCAGGGATTGCAGCGCCAGCAACATCGACGTGACCGAGCGCGTCATGACCATGCTTTTTTCGTCGGCAGCGAGCAGGCGGATGGTGCGGTCGCAAGCTCTTTCAAGCAGGGAATCCGCCGCGCAAGTAATCCCCAGCGTCGGAACGCGGAATTCCTGGGAAAGCACGTTCGCCGCTTTCACGGCTTCGGAAGTTTTGCCCGAGCGCGAGATCACGACGGCTTGCGAAGTTTCCGCCGCGTGCATCGCAAGGCGCGGAAACAGCAGCAGCTCGGACGCCGGCAGCGTGCGCGCGGGCTGGCGGGTCATCAGGGTCCAAGAGGTGGCCGCTGCTTCGGCCAGGTAATAGCTGCTCCCGCAGCCCACGAACAGCCATTCGTTGCGCGGCTTGGTTTCCTCCAGGATTTTTTCGAGGACGCCGCCGCGCTCCAATTCGGTCAGCGTCTGCCGCCAGATTTCCGGCTGCGAGAGAATTTCCGTGAGCGTGTGGGAAGTATGTGCGTGTTTGTCAGAGCCTGGCAATGCAGCGTCTCCACCCATCTTTTGGGCACCGAAACTTTTTAAACCAGTGTCACTTCCACTTTGGCCTCGCGCAAGGCTTTCAAATCATGCCGGGGAATCCCGCGGTCCGTGATGGTTTCGTGGACCGAACTCGTGGGCATGATTAAGGCTAGGCTGCGGCGGCCGAATTTGCTGGAATCACAAACGACCACGGTGCGTCGAGCGGCCTCCGCCATCGCGCGGTTCACGCGCGCTTCCAGGAGATTCGGCGTGGTCAGCCCGTAGCGCACGTCAAACCCGTCGACCGCGAGGAAAAGCAAATCCGCGTTCAATTTTCGCAGAGATTCTTCCGCAAGCGGGCCTACCAGCGAAAAAGAATTTTTTCGCAGCACTCCGCCGGTCAAGATGACGTTCACGGGCGTGCCCGCAAGCTCCGTCACAATATTGGTGGCGTTCGTGATGATGGTAAGACTGCGAAAATGCCTGCAGGCGCGGGCGATGGCGGTCGTGGTGGTTCCCGAATCCAGAATGATGACCTGCCCCGATCGGATCATCTTCACCGCGGCAGCCGCGATGCGCAGTTTTTCCTGGCGGTGCAGCCGCTCTTTTTCCTGCAGCGTTCGGTCATTCAGCGCGCCGGTGCGCAGCGGGAGCGCGCCGCCGTGCGTGCGCTCAAGCATTCCGTGATGATGAAGAAATTCCAAATCCTTGCGAATGGTGATGAGCGAGGTTTTGAATCGTTTGGAGAGATCGCCGACGAGCACGCGGCCGTCGTTTTGCAGGACCTCCAAAATTCCGCGTCTTCGCTCCTCACTCAGCATCGGGCTGCTCGCGGCAAATCATTCACCAACGACCTCCACTTTCACAAGCGCTTGCAAGCGCTGCACTTCGCCTGCGCTTAATTGGCCTGGCAAACCTGCCAGGCAGTTCGCGGCACCGCACGCGGCAGCAAGGCTCATCGATTCCTCAGCTCCGAGTTTCTGCGCCGCGGCGAAGGCAAAACCGCCCACCGTCGCATCCCCGCTTCCAACCGAGGAGAGGGAAGGAATTTTGGGAGCGCAGGCATGGTAAATCGCATCACCTTTCAATGCCTTCCATACCAAGCCATCGTGGCCGAGGCTGATCGCGGCGCTTTTTGCTCCTGCGGCAATCAGCTGCGTAACTGCCGCCGCCGCCGACCTGGCATCTTGAATTGGCTTTCCGGTGAGCCATTCTGCTTCTTCACGATTGGGTTTCACAAAATCCGGACCAGCTTCGAGCGCAAGCTTCAGCGGCTCGCCGCTGGTATCCAGGAACGCTTGGCCACCCCGGCTGTGGACTTTTGCGATGAGACTCGCGTAAAACTCCTTTGCCGCGCCCGGCGGCAAACTGCCGGAGAAGATTGCGGTCACAGCACTGCCTCGCTCGGAAAAAACGGCATCGCAGGCAGATTCGAATGCGCGAATTTCCTCGATCCAAACGGGAGCCCCCGGCTCGAGAATCTCGGTAACGGTCCCGCAGTCATCAATAATCTCCAAGTTGGTGCGCGTCGCATTCTTCATGGGCACGGGAACCACTTGAATTTTCAAATGCTGCAAGCCGGCCAACAATTCCTGCCCGGTCGGGCCGCCCGCAAAGCCAATCCAGCTTGGGTCCGCTCCCAGGCTGCGCAAAACCATGGCAACATGCGCCGCCTTGCCGCCCGCGGCGGCTTGCACTTCGCTCGCGCGATTGACGCGCCCGGGCACCAGCTTCGACAGGCGAACGCGCTTGTCGATCGCGGGATTGGCGCTGATGCAGACGAACATGGGCTTGTTGTCCATCAACGCGTCAAATTCGCTGCGAAGTTTCCTTCACGAAATGCGAACCACGGTTTGGCAGCAGACAGCCGGGCATTCACGCGCTGAATATTTCTGACGCCCTCACCGCTTAACCACTTTTCGAGCGCCGCCAATCCTTCACGAACGTGGATCGGGACGCCATCTTTCCATGTGGCGCGGCCGCAAAGCACCCCGGAGAAATTGGCTCCGGCTTCCGCCGCTAACTGCAAAGCGTCGTCGAAGAGCTCGTTGCCGACTCCCTCGGAAAGATAGATAAACGGAAGGCGCGCAGCGGACGCGGCGCGGCGAAAATGCCGCTTTGCTTCTTCTCGCGAATACAACCAGTCCCGTTCAGCGCCGGGCGTGCCTTCGACATACGCCATGCTTACGGGCACACCGACTTTCAAGACATCGACGCCATACTGCGGCTTGGAAAATTCTTCCACGCTTGCTGTGACGACATCCGTTTTCAGTTTTGCAAATTCTCGGCTCTTGTCCTCCATCCCTTCGTGGTAACTGACTAATTCGAGAAAGAAAGGCACATCCGCGGCTTTGCATTCGGCGCCTATACGCTCGGCCCAGGCATGTTTACGATCGTTAATCGCTGCTGCACTCGAAGGCGAATAATATAGAAGGATCTTCACGCCGTCCGCTCCCGCGTCCACGAGACGGCGCACGGACCAATGTTCGAGTAGACGAGGCAGTCGCCCGGGAACGGTCTTGTCGTAGCCGGTTTGCTCATACGCCAGGAGCAGTCCAGCGTTCTTTGCTCTTTGCCGCGAGGCGACTAAACCAAATTCCGGGTCCAGCAAAATGGCGCTTGCATGGGAAGTGAGAATCCGGCTCACCGCTTCTTTGAATTCCGCCAACATTTCGCTAGGAATGGCCTCGGGCTCAACTCCTTTGGCCTTGGCCATTAAACTGCGCAAGGCGCCGCGCTGGTCAATGGCCAGAGCAGCGATGATCCCTCGAGAATCGGAGACTGCTTCCAATCCCTTTCGCTTGCCACTCGTGATCTGCTTTTCCATTTAGCGGCCACTCTTTGCCTTTGTCATCGCAAGGGAGCGCGCCGTCTCCACGAAGAAGCACTCAAGCAGACAACTCCCGTCGGTCCGCACTAAAAGTAAAACTTCAGCGCGAATTGAATCCGGCGCGGCGGACGCGTGAAGCCGGTAAAACCATAGGCGGCCGAGCCAAGTTCCGTTCCCGAATTTTCCGCCACGGTGTCAGGATTTGTGAATTCGGGATTCGCGTGGTTCCAGGCATTGAAGAATTCGGCACGGAATTCGATGCGTCGTTCTTCGCGGATGGGAAACGTCTTGAACAGAGAGAGGTCCCAGTTCTGGAAGCCGGGACCCTGAATAATGTTGCGGCCGGCATTGCCAAAGCTTCCCACGGTCGTGGCTGAAGTGAAGGCACACGTGTTGAAGACCGTTCCCGCCACGCAGGGTCTGCCATTTGGGTTGCCGGTGCGATCCGGGCGGATGCAGTTAAATACGGTGCCTCCACAGTCGGAGGTGGAGAGGTTGCTGGAGATGTCCGTCGGCGTGAACCAATTTCCCGTGGACGCGGTGATGATGCCAGCAACTTGCCATCCGCCGATGATTTGATTCGTTACGCCGGTAGCGTTTTTCGCAAACATTTTGTTTCTGCCAAAAGGCAGCTCATAGATGGAACTCAGAACGAACCGGTGGCGCACGTCGAAATCGGCATTGCCGTATTCATTTTTCGGTTGGGTCTGCAGCCGGAAGTCGCCCTGATTGGCGGAGCCCAGGCTGGCGCTCGAAGCATCATCAAGCGCATGGCTGAGGGTGTACGCGGCCTCAAACTGCAGGCCGTGCGAGAACTGTTTCTCAAGACGCGCTTGCAAGGAATGATAGTTGGAGAATCCATCGGCGCGAAATAACGCAATGGAGGTGTCGAATACAGGGTTGCAATTGGGGGGATTGGCGCTATCGCAGATTTTTGCCGGCCGGCGCGGTGCGGTCGGGCAGTTTGCGGGAGTGATGCCCGCCGCCGGGTCATTGCAGAAGGCAGCAAACTGCGGGTTGGTAGCTGGAACGGCTTGGTTGCCGTTATAGAAGGTGAACAGTTTCAAGCCGCGCGAGCCGGCAAAAGAAATGTCCAGGATGGTGTCAGCGGGCAATTGATACTGGAACCCGAGATGCCATTGTTGGTTATAAGGCGTGCGAATGTGGGGGTCGATGGAGTAAAGGATCGGCGTATTGGGATCGACCAGCGCATTTGCGGGAAAGCCGTTCGCGAGCACGTTCAATCCGGGAATCGAGCAATCCACTACCGCGGGGTTTGCGATTCCCTGGCCACAAGGCATGGTGAAGGACTCGGTAACAAAGAAGGGCGGATTGAAACCGGGGCTCGGGTTGGAAAACGGACCGTTTTCCTGGCCGCCATAGAAAATTCCATAGCCGCTGCGCAGCGCCAGCTTGTCCGAGATTTTGTACGCCAGACCAACCCGCGGAGCGAAATTGTTGCCGTCCGGGCTAATCAAACCCGGAGTGGCGGTGGCACTGATGGGAACGAGTGCAGCGAGGGTGGGTGTGAGTTGTGCATTCACCCCTTTCGGGACGATCAAAGATTGCGTGGCGAAGTCAAAAGTGGCTTGCTGGTTGTGATGCTCCTTGATGGTGGTGAACATTTCGTAGCGCAGACCCAAATTCAAGGTGAGCCGATCGAAAACTTTCCAGTCATCCTGAATGTACGCCGCATAGATTTGCCTCCGGTAATCAATGTTGTGCAGGTTGGTGATGGAACCGCCGTCAGGAATGCCCAGCAAGAAGGTGGCGAAGCCGTTGCCGCCAGGAATCCCGGACGTGTTGTCGTTGGCGGCGGTGAATTCAATGGGCGCCGCGGGGTTGGCGGTAAATTCCGTGCCAAAATTCATGGTTCCACGGGAGGCGGCGGGCTGAAAGATCGTAAACTGCTCGAGGCGCACTTCACCACCGATCTTCAACGCATGCCTGCTCACGGACTTGGTCAAGTTATCGGTCAACACCCAACTGTTTTGCTTCTCGATGGAGGGAAGAAATCCTGAACTGCCAATGGTGACGGAGGAGCCGTCGCCGAAGGTGATATTCGGCAGCCCGCCGTTGTCTGGCGCAAAAGGCACGCCGGGAAAGCCAAGCTGGCCGGAAACATCCACGTTGTAATTGATCTGAAAACGATGCGAATTGATGCGGTTATACCCCAGGCGGAATTCGTTTACCAGCGCGGGATTGAAGAGATGCGTTTCGCTGATGGCCACGCTGCGGTAAGAGTTGTCCTCGTTCCCGCTGAAAAAATCTCCGCCATCCAAGGCGTTTCCAAACGGCGGCGGAATGAACTTCGGCTGGTCCTCATAGCTAAAGCGAACGAAGGAATAATCCTTGTCGGAGAATTTGTGGTCCACGCGGAGGTCGAAATTGTTCCGCGTGGTTTGCTGCACTGGCAGGGCAAGGTAATTGAAGTTGGGATTACTCGAATTCGGAGCCGGATACAAGGCCGCAAGCTTGGCGGCGAGCGAGTCAATGGGAGTTGTCCCGGTGGGATTCAGAGCACTCTTAAAAAGGTTGGTCGGATTTCCGCTCGAGTCGACGCCAATGGGCACACCGCAAAACCCGTTGGGATTCAGATTGGAAGCCTCGGTGAGGCGGGTATTGAAGAGTTCACCGACAAAGGTTGGATTGCCGCTGCAGTCCACCGCAATCTGCCCGGTGGCGTTGCCATTCGCATCGGAAGCAAAGACTGGAGTGGAGGTGAGCATGGCGGAGAAGTCTCCACCGGTCATACTTTGTGTGGGAATAGTGCCATTGAGGATCAAGCCTTCGCGGGTGCGGAGCCCTTCGTAGTCGGCGAAGAAAAACGTGCGGTTCTTGGCGATGGGGCCGCCAAAGGTCACGCCAAACTGATTTTGTTTGTAAGGCTCGCGGCCAAACCCTTGCTGTTTGACGGTGGAGTTGGCGGCGTCCAGCACCTCGTTCCGCAGGAATTCGTATACGTCTCCATGAAAACTGTTCGTGCCGGACTTGATCATCGCATTCATGATGGCGCCGTTGCCGCGGCCAAATTCGGCGCTATAAGAATTGGTTTGCACCTTGAATTCAGCGATCGCATCGACTGAAGGCTGGATAACGAAGGCCGATTCGTTCAGAACGTCGCCCAAATTGGCGTTGTTGTCGATGCCGTCGAGAAGAAAGTTGTTTTGCAGGGCGCGAGCGCCATTGGCGCTGAAACCGTAGCTGGCAGAAACGCGCGACCCCGGCTCACTCGGCGCCACGCCCGCACCCAACAGCGCCAGTTGGGCGTAATTCCTGCCGTTGAGCGGGAGGGTGGACACTCTGCGGCTGTCCACGACTTGGCCCAAGTCTGAGGTTTCGGTATCCAGGTGCACAGCCGTGGCAGTCACGATCATTTTTTCCGTGGCCACGCCGACTTGGAGCGTCACGTCCACGACGAGGCGGTCCTGCACGTTCAACTCAACGGGGCCCGCTACGGCGGTTTTGAATCCTTCCTTCTCGACACTTATGGTGTAGTGGCCGATCCTAAGCGGGCCGGCGAAGTACTCACCGGCGTCATTACTGGAGGTTGCGAAAGACGTGCCATGCTCGAGGTCGCGCACGGTCACCTTGGCGCCGGTCACCATTGCGCCGCTGGCGTCCCGCACGGTCCCCACGATGTTGCCGGTGTCCTTTTGCGCGCGGAGAGATGGACCCAGCAGGGAAGTGAACAGCAATACCGCCAGACGCAGTCTAGGAAATTTGCGAAAGTCGAATTGCATGATCCACCTCGAGTCGCAGCACCCGGAAACTAGCGAAAGGGGCTGTTACCACTTCTTTCGATTTCTTTCTTTTACTTTCTTTTTCTGATGGCGTCAAGAAGTCTTTGTTTGTTTCAGGTGGTTGGTCTCCGTAAATAGATCAACCCTGATTCGTAGTATGGCGTGTTCCACGACCAGGATAGGTGCGGAAATGCTTCTTGGTGAGAGCGGTTAGCGGGTTACTGGCCGCAAGCTGGACCTAAGCTTGCCGGGTCCTTTATGAGGTTTGAAAATACGGCGCGGACTAGTTTTTGGGGCCTTCGTGCGGTTGACGAAGCCTGTTCACCAAGGCATTCAGCCGCGCGCGATTCGCTTCCGTCATTTGCGAGAACTTAAGGGCCAACCCGCGACTCGGTTCCGCACGGCGGACCACAGCGTCGATACTGATCTGCCCCTCCTGGACAAGAAAATCAAGCGCCACCGTCGAATCCACATTTTTGGACGTTACTGTTTCTAGGAACAGGCCTCCGAGACTCAAGTTCCGCACCTTGGCAATGTCGTCGCGTCCGTCCGAGTTCCAATAGACCCACACATCTGGTGCCTGAACTCGGGAAGTGAACCTCCGAGAATGCGAGACAGGATGCTGCAAGATTTGAAACATTTCTTGGACCTGCCGCTTCTTGCCGGGCTGGGAGTGAACCTAGAGAGCTGGCAAGAATTCACGCAGACTGTCTTCAAGCAAGCCAACACACTCTGCGCAAAACGTTTGCAATGCAATCGGGTAAATACCCGAAACGGCCGTATAACGCGTTTAGCCCGTTGGAGATAAATGTCAGTAAACCTCGACAGAATTGCGAATCGATAACCGTAGGCGAGAATATGAATTACCCTCCGAGACAGGGGCTTGACGCAAGCCATTTCGAAGCATAGGTTTTGCGGCAACGAGCCAGACACCCCTTGGGAGGTGCACCTGAGCGGTGGTGTCTCTGAACAGCATTGGGATAATCCTGTGGAGAGCGACGGCAAATGGAGTGAGCTTCGTGTAAGGGCGCGTCTCGAGAACGGCCGGCTAACAGAAAAGACAATTCTTTGTCCCGAGTGCGGTGGCGAAGTGGGAAAGTTCATCGGATGCGGCGGAAAAGGAGAAGAGTGCGCGCTCTTGGCCTGTACCCAATGCCAAAAACGTTTGGCCGAGTTTTCAAATGATGCCGAGATGGAGAGAAATCTAGAAGAGTTATGGCGAGTGGTTCAACCCTACTTGCTGCGCGCATCGAAGAACACAACAGACTGAAGACACGGGGAAGGGAACTCTTATTGCTCCTGTAATGTTTCTTCGATTGAGCCGTCCGAATTCCGAAGCAAATCACGGACGAATGGGCGCTGACGCGAACGAAATTACTCCCCAGCGTCCGAATTTGTTCCTCCGCGGATGAACAGGGACCTTCTCTAGTTTAGCAACCGGCATCCAGTTCGCAGAATGGCGTGAGAGAAATTGGTTGTAGTATCTGTATCGTAGGATGCTGGCAGCGGTCCTGCTTGGGAAAAGCTCTGCAGGCGCACGAATCGGGATGCACGGCACAGGGGTGTTGCTAAACGGGGTACAATTCCAGCAAGAACGGTGGCGAAGCCTTACCGTGATGCATGACATTTCTTTATTTGGGATGAGCTCCTGCGTGACGCCTTTCGCAGGAGGGAGTCGGTCAAAAGTGACCGCGTATGAATTGAGGAGCGACGGTATGAAAGTTATCAGACAATTCCTAGGGATACTCCTCGGGCTGTGTTTCGTGTCGGTCTCGTCGGCGCAGGAAAGGAAGGAAGCAAATACGGCCGCGGTGCCACCGAATGTCCTCGTCTTCGTTCATCAGGAAATCCAGCCCGGAAAGACCAGCGAACGGCAAAAACGGGAGACCACTATAGCGCGCGCTTGCGATCGTTTGGACGCGCCGAGTTTCTGGATAGACCTGGAATCATTGACTGGCTCTCGCGAGTCGCTCTCCTTCGATCTGTTCGATTCGTTTGAGCACATCCAGCAGGCCCATAGCGGCTGGAAACAGTTTTACGCTGCGCACCCCGATCTGGCTCGGACAAAGGAAGAGATGGATTCGCTGGTGGTGAATGAACGAACCATTGTTGCCGTGCGCCGCGACGATTTGGGTTACTTGGCGGAAAACATCGATCTTTCGGAAGCCCGCTATATGCTCGTGCTGGAAGTACGCTTGTTCCCAGGACACGAAGGCGATTTCATCGAATCCCTAAAGCTTTGGAGCCAGGCGCGCACGAAGATTAACGCAGAGGTGCCCTCCGTGGTCTATCAGGCCACCGAGGGCACGTCCTCTCCTACCTTCCTCATTTTCTTACCCATGACCGAGCTTAAGGAAAACGAGGATTTCTTGGCCCAGAGAGCGAACGCATTGGAAGCCGCGGAAGGGGAAGGCACGGCGGAGCGGCTAAGGCAAATTGCCCGGGAAGCGTTTGCGAGTGCGGAGAGCAACTTATATGCAGTGAACGCGGAGCTGTCCCACGTGCCCAAAGAGTTTGCCGCAGGCAATCCAGAGTTTTGGCAACCAGGCCCCGGGCCGGAAGCCAAGCCCGAAGCCAAGCCCAGCGTAAGCCCTGCCAAGAAAAAGTCTAACGTGAAGCCGGCGCCGCAAAAAGGCATTTGATGTTTATCAATGGGGCTGGGTACGGGGCGGAGTAGATTTTGGATCTTGGGAGGAATTGGGTGCTGCAAATAGGTGCAGCTTTAACCGGGGGTCGCGATAAGCGATGGTTCACTGGCGCGTGCGCTTCCGGGATCAGGACGCGAGGTGGTAGGCAATCCAGGGGATGAAACTTGAGTAGCGCGGCCACATTTCGGCGGGGAATCTACAAGAGCGAGAGGTTCCGACGGCTGGTTCGGTGGTTCGATGCCATGCCGCATCCTACGCTGGCCGTGGAGATTGCCGCGGATCGCCTATCCTTGGTGCGGTGGTCGCCCAGGGGATCGGTAGAGGGACTTGCGGTTGAGGCGCTGCCGCCCGGCGCGCTGGTTCCTTCGGCGACGGAAAACAATATTCTAGATTCGGCTGCGGTTCAATCGGCGCTGCAGAGCGCCTGCAAACAGCTTCATGTGCGGGAGGAAGATGCCGCCCTGCTGCTACCGGATCCGGTGATCCGTGTGTTCATCCAGCATTTCGAAGATTTCCCGCGTGCTTCGCGGGAAGCCTTGCCGTTATTGCGGTGGAAGCTAAAAAAAAGCGTACCGTTTGACGCGGGGGAAATGTTGCTTTCCTACGTACGCCAGGAACCTCGGGAAAAGGGCGTGAATGTGGTGACGGCGCTCGCACGGCTCCCGATTGTCCGGGAATATGAGGACGTCGTGCGGGGCGCCAAACTGCGCCCAGGTATTGTTGTCAGTTCTTCGATCGCGGCCCTGGCCTTGCTGGAAGGCGACCGGCCGACCTTGCTCGTACGCATTTCCGGAAGAGCGCTTACGACCGCGATTGTTCGCGGCAGCACCTTGTGCGGCTATCGCTGCACAGAGCTATCCACGCACGGCCCGGAGCTGACGCCGAGAGCGCTTCTTGACGAAGTCTTCCCCGTTGCCGCCTACTATCAGGATACGTGGCGGGAAGAAATTCGTTCGGTGAAAGTCGCGGGGTTGGGCGGCCGATTGCCGGAGTTCTTGCCGCTCCTTGAGGGAGAATTTCATTGCCCGGTAAGTTCGCTGCTGCAATCTGCTGTTCTTAAAGGGCAAGTCCCGGAACATGCCTACCCCCTGGTCGGACGCGAACTGGAAGGGTTGCTTGGCTGGATATGGCGTCGTGCATGAATTCCGTGACTATTGCGGTGAGGCAGGCTAGGAAATGATACTCGGCGTAAATCTGGCTACTCAGCCTCTTGAAACCCACCGTCGCTTCCGCGTGTTTTCGGTAGCCGCCGGAGCGATTGCTGCCGTGGCTTTCGTCGTGCTTGCCTGGCGCGTTTACGCGCTTCGCCAGGCCGAAACAGCCTTCCGCTTGGAGAACGCCAGTACTTCCAGAGAAATCGAACGGCTGAATGAGCAAAGGGAGGAACTCGATCGCTTCTTTTCAGAACCGGAGAATGCCAGGCTGCACGACCGCGCCTCCTTCATTAACACCCTCATCGATGCGAGGAGTTTCAATTGGACCCGGATGTTCATGGATCTTGAAAAGGTTCTGCCCATCGGCGTTCACATAATCAGCATCGAACCGAAGCAGTTGAATGGCCAGGCTAGCGTGAAGCTCGTTTTTGGCGCGGCCAACGATGAGGCCAAGAACAAGTTTCTTCATGCCCTGGAGGAGCAATCCGGCGCGTTCTCTCATCTCCAATTGGTCGGCGTCCGCACGCCAACACAGGAGACTAGCGGCGATCAGGTGATCATTGAGCTTACCGTGATCTACTCGAGGGCATGATGAGATTCCGCCTGCAGAAAGCAATCACTCTGGCCGTGCTGACTATCCTGTTGACGGCAGACGTGGTCCTTGCAGTCTACGCGACGAGATGGTCGGGCGGATTTCCGAAAAACGAACTTGCGGCGCAGAAGGCTGAAGCCAAACTCCTCAAGGCAGACATCCAGCGCGCCCTGGCGATTCAGAAGGGAATGCCGCAAACCAAGGCAGATTGCGAGCGATTTGAAAACTCCCTTCTTTCCAGCAACACAGGCTACTCCGCCCTTACTGATGAGATGTCGGAAGTCGCGAAGCATTCTGGATTGCAGATCGCTTCGCTTGGTTTCCACCACAAGGAGCTTCCCGGCAGAAACATAGTGGAGCTCGAGCTCGACGCGACAGTTAACGGCAACTACAAAAGCGTTGTGCAATTCCTGAACGGGTTGCAACGTTCGAAAAATCATTACGTGGTTGATAGCTTGACGCTGGCGTCGGAGCCGGGGAGCCGGGATGCCTCCGGGACACTTCGTGTGGCACTGCAGTTGAAGTCGTATTTCAAGAATGCACCGTGAAGGCATGAACCGGAAAAAGAACATCGAGATCGCGGTGCTTGGGGCCCTCGTCCTCGCTGCTCTGGGGGTCTGGTATTTCAGCAGCCGTCCTCCCGCGGGGGTGGCTCGGGCTTCGACCGTAGCGAACTATAAGCCGATGAGAGTGGAAAACCCGCAGATTCACTGGGACCGCTTGGCAGACGCACAGGGCACCGAGTACAAGCCCAGTCCGCGCGATATTTTTAGCCGCGACTTACCGCCTCCGCCGCCAAAGCCTGTGCATGTGCCAGGGCCGGGGGACACGGACTATGTGGCGCCCGTGATTCCGCCGCCTCCGCCGCCTCCTCCTCCACAACTTCCGCTAAAGTACTTTGGCGAAGGGAAGGCTGAATCCGGTTCCGGTCGCCGTGCATTTCTAACCGATGGCAACGTAGTTTTTGTCGCCGCCGAGGGTGACATTGTCCTCGGCCGTTACCGCATCATCCGAATCAACCACACGAATATAGAGTTTGAAGAAATTTCCAGTGGGCGTCATGGAACCACCAAGCTCGAAGATGAGGGTCCGGCGATCTGAGGTAATTCTTTAGCTGAGCGGTAGCCGAGCCGAGAATAGCCCTTCGCATTGTTGAATCGCTAGAGATGCAAGTCGAACGAAGCGCTGACCATCGGGGATTTTAGGACTGCTGGCCGTCAATATCTTTTGCTGTGTTGCTGCGACGGGCTCACTTGGACAAACGAAACTCAATCCGCACGCGAGCGGGGAAATCTACCGGTTGGCCGTTCCGTTGTGCAGGCTTGAAACGGATCAGTTTTGCCGCTTGGAGGGCTGCTTCATCCAGACCGTGACCCAAGCCGCTCACTACCCGGACCACCTGCACCTGGCTTGAGGCGAGGAAAACCACCTCGAGCACGACGTCACCTTCCATTTTGAGAATACGCGCTTCGTTGGAATAAGCCGGGTTCGGCTCGTAGAGGATGGAGACACCCATGCTCGCACCTGCCGTGGCAGCTCCATTCCTGTTGGAACCGTCGGAAGCGACTGTGCCGCGGACGCCCTGGGCGCCACCCGTGCCATTGCCATGGCCGGGGCCTCCGGGGAGATTGGGCGAGCCAGCCTGGTTGATGTTCCCCGCCTTGTTAGGATTCCCCGGACCCGGAATCCCGTTCGGATCGCCAAAGCCGCCAGTCTGCACTTTGTTCAAGGGAGCAGCCACGGTCGCGGGCGCAGGCGGGCCTGAACTGAGGTTGGGGGCCTTCACTTCCTCCTTTGGGCGAACGGGCTGGTTTGACTTCACAACAATCTCGGTTTGTTGAAAGACCGGCTTGAGGTCCACTGGCTTGGTTTCCACCTTGTGGAGCTTTGGCAGCTCTGGTTTCAGAACCAGAAAGACGTGCGGTTGCCTGGGATTCAACACCGGAGGTTCCACCACCACCTGTTTGGGTTTCGGCACCACGGGCTTCGGTTCGCGTGGCTGCACTTTCGGCTTCATCTTCGGGGGGGGCGGGGGCGGCGGAGTCGCCGGTGGGATGTCGATGTGCATGACCGGCTGCATCAACTCCACAACATCAAACCTCAGCGCGGTCTGCATTTGCTGCGGGAAAATCATGGGACTCAGGAGCAGAAGCCCCAAGAAGGCCAATTGCCCCACGGCGCTCAAGCCGATGCGGTTCCAGCGCGATTTCGGGTCTGGTAGAAGCTCAAAACGCGCGGGGACTCTGTTCCTGGCGACCCCCACTCTGCCGGTCATGGGGGCGGGACTCTGCTGGGCGGGGTTCAACTGTCCCATCCGACGCACTTGGCGTGGGGCGGGAGCGAGGTTTTTGGGGATAATGTTCATTCTTCCGATAGGATGCACTTGAAGCGGCGGATGTGCAAGTGGCGCGGGAACAAGGCCCCTTGGGCCGGAGTTCAATTCTGCGAGCGGGCGTACCCGGGGCGGTGTGGGAGCGGGGCCTTGCTGGGAGGAGTTCAGCTCCGCGGCCGGCCGCAGTTCGGCCGAAGCAGCGGTGGGGCTTTTGAGATTGCGGTTCAGCTGCCCGCCCAAGCGACGATTAAACGAACTTGACTCCAGGATCGAGGTACGGCTCTCGAGCTCCTTAGGGACCTCGAACTCCCACGGACGCACGTAACGTCTACGAGCCCCGTTTTGTGAAGAATCCGCCATCGGCACAGCCTAAACCCGTTGCCAGCCACTGTCATCTGTACAGAAGGCCAGTTTAAGGACAAGGGAAATTGCTGACAGCCGACTGTCAGCAATGCGCAGCTTTCCTTCTGTCCCTTGGGGTGGTACGGGCAATCGATCGACAAAAGAAGCGCTCATCGCTTGGCGATGTCTTCCATCATTCGGTTAAGTAATCCCGCCATTTCATGAAACTCAGGGAGCTCCGCATCGTGGCTTTTGCCGGGCTTGCAAGATGTTTCCTTGACCTGCTTCGCGGCAGTCGTGGGGGGAATGCTCGGAGACGGGAATACCTTGCTCCGAGTAGGCCGTGGCACACAGAAGAGTTGATGGATGATTGTGCGGCGCTTTTTCTGCGGAGACAGAGGTGATCGTGGTCGTTACCGTACGCTCGTAGGTGTAGTGCCACGTAAAACCATAGCTCGTGGTGAAGCTGCCATTTCCGCTTCCTGGTGTTGCTTGCCCTGGAGCAGAAACCTTCGTTAATGAGTCGGTTCCTTCGGCCTGCGGGACGGCCAGGTAGAAGACGACCAGATAATTCCGCGCCCCGGGCATGGGGGAATCGGGAAAACAAATTCCTGGGAACCTTTTCTGATTCTTGGTTGCGCAACGGTTGCTGCGATTGGGGTCGTATGGGAGTTGGATGGTGGTGCCACAGGCTCGGCTTTGGGGTTGGGCCTGTTCTGTTCCAAGTCGGCTTCGGAGTTGATTGCCATTCGCGTCGCAGCCTCGTTCCGATAGGCGCGTGCGATTTCCCCCAGGCTCTTGTTTGGAATGTCAAACGAAGAAGACGGCGGTCCTGCGGCTGCTGCAGAGTTGCTTGATGCGCTGCCTGGAACTGCGGCTGGCGCTGGCTCGGCTCCAGCAGGGTTTGTCCCTGCTTTTTCTTTAGACCGGAGAACTTCTGGTTCAATAATACCCAAAAGAGCCGAAGATCGTTCTGCGGGCTTTGTCGCAGCTTGCGGCAATGCTGCCGAATTGGTTTTCGACTTCACCACCTTGCATACCAGCCCATTTACCAGACTTCGTCGGACGCGACGAAGTTTCCAGCCAGCGCTAAGGTGCGACAGTCGGAGAACTGCTGGTTCTGGGCACAAATCAGGGACGGAGCTAACGTTGCAACCGCAAAGACAATCGTAGGAATTTCATTGAGGATCTCCCCGTAACCGCTAGCGTCCGGTGATAGCCCTGCACGTGTCAACTGACTGGCGGGCCAAGAGTTAACTGTTCCTCGGGTCAGTTCTTCTGGGGCAGTGCTGTGGCAGGATTCTTTCTCGGAGCCTAGTTTACGTTTGCCGATGATCTAGCAAGGCGTCATCGCAAACCCCAACTTCCGAGTGTTGTGAAAGGAGGAAGTTCCGCTTGCCGCGCATGCCCGCGGCCCTAGCACCTAGCAGGGAGGTTTCAAAATGGGCACTGCCGGAGAAGGCTCATCGGTGCGAACTTGGGGTCGCATAGTATGGTTGTACGGACATTTCTGTGGAGGAAATGAACGAACCAAAAGAGGGTGTATTGGCTACCTGTCAGCAAATCGCCAGCTGGCTCTCCCATCCACATAACACTCTGAACCCTGTTCGATCTTTTCTTGTTGTAGCCGTGCTGTTCTCTGCGGCTTTGCCCGCAAGATCCCAAATCTCGCCGGGACCGCTGTCGAAGGCTCATCAATCGCTCAGCGGGACAACCCAATGCGCGGGTTGCCATCAGTTCGGCACCAGCACCCCAACGTTCAAGTGTCTGGACTGCCACAAAGAAATCGCGCGATTGCTTTTAGAAAACCTCGGATACCACGCGCGGCTTGAGATGAAGAATCCCAATGGCAAGGATTGCGTTCGCTGCCATTTGGAGCACAATGGCGAGAATTTTTCTTTGATTCATTGGGAACCGTCTGTCAAACAGTTTGACCATCGGCTTACCGGGTATCCTCTGGAAGGGAAGCACAGCAGCGTTGCTTGCGAGAAGTGTCACACCCCCTCCCACATGATCCCGGAGGTCCGCGGACTCTTGAAACGACAGAATCCAGCTGGTTCTTATCTCGGCGCGTCTAGCAAATGTATTGCATGCCACGAGGACTACCACAAGGGCCAGTTGGGGAAGGAGTGCCAAGACTGTCACAACGTAAACGACTGGAAGGCGGCGAAGCAATTCGACCACTCTCGGACGCGCTACCCGCTAACGGGTTTGCATATTCAAGTGCCGTGCGAAAAATGCCATAAGCCGGATACGCCCGGGGGGCCCGTTCGTTTTAAGGACATGAAGTTTGCTGCATGTAGCGATTGCCATGCGGATCCGCATCATGGAGCTTTCAAGCAGCAATGCGAGGAGTGCCACACCACGGCGGGTTGGAAGAAGCTTCTGCCGTCCTTTCAGTTCGACCATGCCAAGACAAAGTACCCGCTGCTGGGCGAACATGCCAAGGTGAGTTGCATTGCCTGCAGCGGGTACTTCGACTTCCAACGGCCTCTCCGGTTTGCGAAGTGCATGGACTGCCACAAGGACGTTCATAAGGGCCAGTTTGCGGGCCGCCCGCAAAAGGGTGAGTGCGCTGAATGTCACAAAGTGGAGGGATGGAAGCCTTCCCTCTTTGGGGTTAAAGAACATGGAAGTTCAAAGTATCCCCTGGAAGGCAAGCACGCCAACGTAGAATGCAGCAAGTGCCACATTCCCGCCGGCAAGGGAACGATTTACAAAGTCAAATTCGCAAGCTGTCTGGATTGCCACAAAGACGCCCACGACGGCCAGTTTGCGGGCCAACCTTTCCGGAATCGCTGTGAGAGCTGTCATACCGTGGCGGATTTTCACCGCTCACTGTTCAACATCGCCAAGCACCGCGAAACGCAATTTCCCTTAACCGGTGCGCATGTCACCGTGACCTGCGTGGAATGCCATAAAGTGGGCGGTGGCGGAAGAACCGCCAAGATCATTCCATTCCGCTTTGAGGACAAATCCTGTACGGCTTGCCATTCCGACCCGCATCATGGAGAGTTTCGTGAACGCATGGAGCGCCGCCGGCCGGATGGGACAAAGTTCGGTTGCGAGGCCTGCCACAGCACAAGGTCGTGGGGCGAAGTCAGCGGATTTGACCATTCGAAAACCAAGTTCCCGCTGCTCGGCGTGCATCGAGCGGTCGCTTGCAATGCATGTCACAAAGCACTTCTCGGAGAGAAACAAATCCAGTTCAAAGGCATTCCACAGGTTTGCGAGGCGTGTCACGTTGACCTGCATGCGAAGCAATTCGTCCGCCAAGGCAAGACGGACTGCTCCAGCTGCCATAGCTCCCAGCGCTGGAAGCCATCGACCTTTGACCACAACAAGCGAACGAAGCTTCCGCTGCGAGGTGGCCATGAGGGAGTTCCTTGCACCAAATGTCATAGCTTGGTCAAGGTGGTGGACGGTAAGGCGGTAACATTCTATAAGCCTGTACCGGTCCAGTGCGAAGCGTGTCATGGGGCGGAGAAGAAGGGCTAGTCTCGAGTCGCAATCCCGCGAAAACGTGGCCTGGATCTGCGCCGCGTTCAAACTCCGGCTCTATGACGGCGCGCAAAGACAAGTCCTGCCGGAACCTATTTACTGGCGCAATTTGTAGCCATGCACCCTCTTTTCCGCAATGGAGGACTCGGGTTGAGCGATAGAGACAACGTCGTCGACCGACGCCGCAGTCTCCGTCACAACTTGAGGATGCCCCTGGGCCTCCAGCTCTGGGGGGGGTTGGGGCCGAATGGGAACGGCAAATCGGTGGATATCTCTGAAGACGGTGCTCTGATCGAGACGGATTTGCCCCTTCGAGTGGGGTCATTGCTTGATCTGCGAATCGAATTGCCGGGGGAAATCACCGGTCAGCAAACGACCGAATGGCGGTGCAAGGGCCGCGTCGTGCGCATCGTTCACCCCGCATCCGTAGCTCATCCCGTAAGGGTGGGTGTGCACTTTGATTGGCTTAGCATCTCGCGAAAATAGGCATTTGAACTCGCTGTCCTTCCAAGCCGGCTATGCCATCGGTAATGAACATCAGTCGCAAAAAAGTCTGGAATGCGGCCCTATTCGATTATGAGTCCAATTAGCCCGTTAGCACTGGCCATCCCGATACTCAGTGTGCCATTTGCTCTGGCGCAAATACTCCCGGGAAATGGTCGGCTAGAATTGCCTCGTTTTTGAGCGGCGCTCCTCGAGCGTGGTGTTATGTTCTTAGTTTCCTCTGGCGACGGATAGCGCACCGTTTCAGGGCTTCGGAGAGCAGCTCATCCTAGCGCATCTGAGGAATCGGTGTTGCAAAGGTGGTGAATTGATGATGCGCCTGCGACTTGTACTCGCTTCCATCCTAATCCTGACTCTCAGTCCGGTGGGTTATCCGGACGAGGCGAAGGCTGCCTACAAAAAAGGGGTTCGTGCCGAGTCGCAGAAGCAGTACGACGCCGCGTATGAATTCTTCAAGCAAGCCTATACCCTGAAACCAAAAGACTCGCTGTATGAAATGGCCTACATGCGAGCCCGAGCTAGCGCTGCGGCGCAGCATGTGTCCAATGGATTGAAGCTCCGCAACGACCAAAAATTGCAGGAAGCGATTGCGGAGTTTCGGCGCGGCGCGGAGATTGACACCACCAACTATGTCGCGGCTGAGGAGATGCGCCGGACAGAAGCGCTGCTCAGGAAACAGGCAGAGCCCGGAGGCCCGACTGCCGCAACGGCGGAATCTCCCCTTGCCAAGTTGCTAGCGGGCGCGCAAGGGCCGGTGGACATCGAACCTTCTCCAGACACTCCCATCACCATGCGCATGACCAATACGGCGGACCTCGTTTATCGCGCGATCGGCAAGGTAGGCGGAATTAACGTTCTCTTTGATTTGGACTACAAGCCCCAGAAGATAACCGTCGAGCTAAACGAAGTGATGATGAAAGAAGCTCTGAAGATGGTGGCTTTGGAATCCAAGACTTTCTGGCGGCCCATTTCGCCAACAGCCATTTTCGTGGCCGCGGAAGGGAAACGCAAAGAGTTTGAACCGAACGTGATGAAGACTTTCTATCTTCGGAATGCGTCGACCCCTGCGGAATTGCAGGATGTGGTTGGGACATTAAAAGGGATGCTTGACATCAACCGCATTCAAGTGAATCCAACGCACAGTTCCATCACTTTGCGGGGCACGCCGGACCAGCTGGTCCTTGCGGAGAAAGTTATTTCCGATGCCGACAAGGCTAAGGCCGAGACGGTTATCGACATAGCGGTGATGGAGGTTAGCCGCGATCGTTTGAATACGTGGGGAACGAATGTGCCAACGCAGACCTCCATAAGCCCCGTGTCTGCGGGAGGCACTAGCGGGGGTTCAAGCGGGGGCGTCAAAATAGGTGCGATTAACGGGAGCAATTACGTTATCCCCCTTCCGTCCGCTACATTCCAGCTACTCATGTCTGACACCAATGCCAAGATTCTTCAAAGGCCGCAAATCCGCGCGTTGGACAACGAACAGGCAACGCTAAAAATCGGAGACCGCGTCCCCATAGCGACGGGCTCGTTCGCGGCAGGGATCGGTGGTGGAGGGATCAGTCCCCTGGTCAACACTCAGTTTCAATATATCGATGTTGGAGTCAACATCCAGATTACGCCACACATCCATTCGGACCGCGAGGTTACGCTGAAGATGGTGTTGGAGGTCTCCTCGCTCTCTGGCGTGGAAAATATTGGCGGAATCACTCAGCCTAAGATCGGGCAGCGCCGCATCGAGCACGAAACGCGGTTGCAGGACGGCGAGGTTAACCTCGTTGGCGGAATCCTCCAGGATACGGAAACAAAGTCATTGAGCGGCTATCCATGGCTGACCAAGATACCCATCTTGAAGTACCTGTTCGGGCAGGAAACTAAGGAACGGATTGAAAACGAAATCGTGTTTGCAATTACCCCCCATATCGTGCGGGCCGAAGAGATCACTGACGAAAATCTGCGCATGATTGACGTGGGTACCAGCAATAGTATTGGGCTTCGTTATAAGGAATCCAAGCCCGCTAAGCCGTCCGCTGCTCCTGCAAGCCCGTCTTCCTCGCAAAGTCGCGAGGCGCGCCCGTCTGGGAGCCAACGGAGTCAGACGACAGCACCCCGCGCAACGGGAACTTCCGACCTGCAGGGGTCTCAAAAGAACAGTCCAAACACCCCCGGAGGGAGCTAGGTTAGCAGCCTTGCGGCAGGGAATCTAGCGCTAGCTGCTAAGTCTAGGAGTACTAAACAGGTTCCTGCCAACGTTTTTGACCGATTGTGTATATCCTGCGTAAAAAGAGTTCCCGCTTATGGAACTACTTTGCCATTCGGTGAGCGTGGTCACTCCGGGGGCGTTTAGGTATCACCAAGGGTACAAAGATTTTACACAAATTTGGTATTTGGAACCACGATTGCTTCCCCGTAATGCTGGTCCCCGAAGAGCAGTACGTCCGTTGCATGAGCACGTGAAGTTGGAATTCCCGAAAATTAAAGAGGCCACGGGGTTCTGGCATATCACGTTATCGCCGGTAGCTAGACAGCTCGTTCTTTAGCACCGCTTCAATGGGCGCACCCACTGTCGCTGGCACGAGCAGGAAATAAGAGCAACAAAAAGTAAATAAATCGAGGGAGGAATGCGACACGATGCTCGCAGAGCGATCCGGGGAACCCTGCGGGGTTGCACGCCCAATTACAATTGGTCTTGTTAGCGAAAGTGAAGCCAGTCGCAGAAGTGCCTTAGTCCAGGATGCACCAATATTTAGGGACATTTCCCCGTCCGAGCGCCGCGAAATTGTCTCTGCGGCACACGAAAAGCGGTTTGCCCGCCGCGAGACGATGTTCCTCGAAGGTGACCCTGTCCGCCAACTCATTCTGCTAACCTCGGGCAGCGCGAAAATCGTGCAATTTGGCCCGAGCGGGACGGAAGTGATTCTCAGCCTCAAAGGGGCGGGCGAGATCGTCGGGGCGGTCGGGGGACGTGTTGAGGACCGTCATTGCTCGATGGCCCAGGCGCTTGCGGTCTCCACAGCTCTCGTTTGGGATACAGGTATTTTCGAGACCATCTCGCAGCGGTCGGTGCATCTGAGACGGAACATAACTCACATACTTTGCCAGCAACTTCGTGAACTGGAAGAACGATACCGCGAGATATCTACGGAAAGAGTTTCCGTGCGGTTGAGTCATCAGCTTGTCCGATTGCTCAATCAGGTCGGACGTCGAGTGAACGGGAGTGTTGAAATAAGACTTTCCCGCGAAGAGCTGGCGCAGTTGACTGGCACTACCTTGTTTACCGTAAGCCGACTACTCTCCGCTTGGAACGATAAAGGAATCGTCAGCGCTCGGCGAGAGGCCGTGTCGGTTCACAACTTTCAAGCCCTTATGCAATTAACGGAAAGCGAATGAGCAGGAATTAGTGAGAGAGTCCGGCCGCTTGCCAGGATCTGACTTTCTCACGAGAGAGCTGCCGCGAAGATTAAGGTTTACAGATCAGGTCCGACTTTCCCGTGCGGTTTTGAATCCAAGGAGCTGTTAGGCCTCTTTGCTCCACCGCAATGAGGGATAGCTTCTAAGAGAGTACGATCAAGGGCGGGGAATGAATTATGACCGCATTCCCGTCTTGCTGCATTCAGGCGATGGCTCACTTTCCGGGCAAGGTTTTTCATCGCCTGCGGTCATCTGCAGGGAGGCACTCCACGTGAACCGTCAAGCTTGGAACTGCAAGAAGTTTATCGTTCCAGTTGCCTTGGCGCTCGCCGTTACTCCAGTCGGCGGGGCAATCGGTGGGGCAAGTGGAATCCTTTCCAGGACGAGCCGTGCGGCTGAACGAGTTGCCCTTTTCTCAGCGTCGTTGGAACAGAATCCAAGTGGATCGCAGCAGACATCACCGCAGCCTCCGCCGGTTCCCAGTGCCAATAGCGTCGAACAGACGATGGCAAAACCTCCCCAGGTAGCTTACGAAGACGGACAACTCACGATTATTGCCGAGAACTCTTCGCTCACAGAGGTTATGAAGGCCTTGCGCACGGCCCTCGGGGCGGACATCGACCTTCCAACAAATTTTGCCGATCAACGCATCTGGGTCCGTCTCGGTCCGGGACCGGCGCACCGCGTTCTTCGGGACTTGCTGGATGAAACAGAATTCAACTATATGATTCAAGCCTCGGAAGGCGAGGAGGATGGAATACGGAGTGTGTTGTTAACTCCGCGTGCTAAGCAGGCTGGTCCGGCGGGCAATGTCGGGGGCAACGCGAGAGCTGCACGCGGTGGATTGGATACCACGGACGCTTCAGACTCCGGAAATTCTGCGACACCCGAAGCCGTCGCCTCCAACGATCCCGCACAGGCCGCGCCACCTGCACCTCCCGCAAACGCACTATCAGCTTCAGCTAGTCTGCAAAATGCTCCGGGCAACTCCGACCTCAGCGCGCCGAAAGCGGGTGCACGAACTGACGAGATGATTCAGCAACTGCAGAGCATGTATCAACAGCGCAGACAGATTCAGGTCCAACAGAATCAGAAACCGCAATCGCCAAACTAGACTAGTAGTAAGGCTAGAACTTCCCATGCAATCAGTTTGACCTGTCACGGAAGAGAAGATTCCGTGCGCAGATCTCTTTTCCCTTCATGCCGGTAGTGAATTCGCTCGCTTTGGTTGGCTGCGTTGTGCCCCCCCTCATAGCTAGGCGTAAAGTATTCTGCTCTTTTGTCCTCTTCAATAGCCAAGCGTAAAGCACAACACTGTTTTGTAAACTTTCCTTACAGTTTTTGCTGTCCGACAAAGAAATCCTGCTAAGTCAACGTAAAGTGACGCTACTTGGATTAAAGGCTGCCCGGTCTTATGACTCCTGTTTCTACGGACGCGCAACGTGGAGCACGGCGGGCGGCTGGTTTGTGACTGCAGCACAGGAGGTCATTTCGCCGTGAAAAAGCTCTACCAGTTTTTGCTCCCCTTATTTGTTTTCAGTCTTGCGCCGGCGCTGGCGAGCGCGCAATCGTTCCGCGTTCAATGCCCGACCAGCACTGTCACTCACCCAGCGGCGCTCCACGACAATAATTCGGAACCCGCGTACACCGGTCCGACGCAATTTACGACCGCCCCGGCCCCGACCGGCGGTACCAGCCCTGGATATCCGGTGCCTAGTTCGAGCGTGAATGGCGCAATCAAGTGCCAGCAGGTCTCGGGTGGCGACGGCTACTCGACAATGGCTAACGGCACTCAGACGTACATGTTCTCCTTCGGACCGCTGTCTGGACTCGCGGATATCGCGAATGGCCAGCCCGGCACGGAATTTCCGAATGTCTTCAATACCGTGTATCCGGGGATTATTGCCCCCGGCGATCCCGCCACGACGGATGGGGCGAGCGACGATGGCACGTCATATGTGCCGGGCAACGCGTTGCTGCCGGGAGCGGCTTTTACATATAACGGCGCCGTGGGCCTGACCGCGGACCTCGATGCGATTGCCAATGGAACTTGCACCGCCCCTTGTCTTGATGGACACGTAGATCCCCGCCAAATCCTCGATGTCGGAGTGATGAACGGAAACATCCCGGCGCCGCTCGTTGCATTCGATGAGGACGACGAAATGTTCCTCACCCTTACCAACGTCGGCATGATCATGCGGCCGGACCTGTTCGAGCAGCACACCATTCACTTCCACGGGTATCCCAACGCTTCGTCGGTCTATGACGGCGTCCCGGACGCCTCGGTCGCCGTCAACATCGGCGGCAGCTTCACCTATTACTACATGGCGCCGGATGCCGGCACCTACTTCTGGCACTGCCACATCACGCCGCCAGAACACTTGCAGATGGGCATGGTCGGGCAACTATATGTACGTC
>Ga0209473_1000025_pt1 | contig 88832 bp, 75 predicted proteins | sample GraSoiAngelo_133_FD_185890 | JGI IMG/M metagenome (GOLD analysis project Ga0209473, IMG submission 185890) | Grasslands soil microbial communities from the Angelo Coastal Reserve, California, USA - 14_0929_05_20cm (SPAdes) (version 2) | ecosystem: Environmental > Terrestrial > Soil > Grasslands ...
CGCGCCTGTCAGTCGCACACTTACACGTTCACCCGTTGCCTCCGCCTCGCAAATCTCGATCTGATTAGTCCAAGTCCGCTTACCGGACATTTTGGCATCAATATCTATTTAAGTTGTGTTACTAGGACTAGGAACTAGGACCTATCGCGGGGGGATGCCCGTCGAACGTGGAGTACAATACACGCGCCACCGAACAGAGCATGCTACGAAATCTCACCGGCGCCATCGGAGTCGCAGTCCTATTCTTGGTGCCCCACTTTGCTTGGGCCCAAGGACAACTGCGAGCCGGAGTGGCCAAAACTGCAGTCACACCCGATCTTCATAACAGCAAGGTCTACCTCGCCGGTTTTGGTCACAACCGAGTCGCCACCGGAGTCCATGACGACCTCTATGTTCGCTGCCTTGCGCTGGAAGCAGGAGGGCAAATCGAGGTGTTGTGCTCGGTAGATGTCATCGGACTTTTCTACGATGACGTGCTCAAAATTCGTGAGCAAGTGAAGGTGCAGGCGCCTGAGATATCTCACCTCATTGTTGCCAGTACCCACGTGCACGAAGGTCCAGACACCCTAGGGCTTTGGGGCTCCACCCCGCTGCAAACGGGAATCGACGAGAGCTATCTTAGCTGGCTGGATTCACAAATTGCTGCCACGGCTGTGACAGCTGCCCGTTCCGTGCAGCCCACTCGGATGGAGCTCTCACGCGATGAGCATCCACTGCTGGAATCGCTCCAAAGTGTGGATCGTCCTCCTATAGTTAAGGATCCATACCTGTTCGTGATGCGCCTCATCAGCATCGGCGCGGGCAAGACCGTCGCCCTATTGGTGAACTGGAGCGATCATCCCGAGACCTTGGGCGAAGAAAATTCCGAAATCACTGCTGACTATCCGCACTGGCTCTGTCAATACGTGGAGAATCATCTCGGCGGCACGGCAATTTTCTTCAACGGTTCGATTGGCAAGGTCTCCACTCTCGGAAACCAGGTTGCCCTGCAAGATCCCGAAACGGGCGAAATTGCGCAAGATCGGACCTGGAAGAAGGCTGAGCTGATCGGGACGAGACTCGGCCAACTCGTGGAACGCGCCTTGAAGTCTGCAGAAGCCCCACGGGTGAACTCTATCTTGATTCGGAAATCGATCCTGTTCGCGCCTCTTCAGAATGATCATTTCCGCATGGCCGAAGCTGCCGGTGTATTTGCCGGCCGCAAACCTCTGTACAGCGATGGAAGGCTGGACAGGTCAACGGTCGAAAGAGAACTTGCCGATACAGGAAGGATTCGATTCTCAACAGGCCATGAGGTTCAAACCGAAGTTGATTATGTCCAGCTCCGTAGTGGGAACCGCATTGTGGCAGAGATTGCCACCATTCCTGGAGAAATTTATCCAGAACTTACCAATGGCGGCGTCACCCGCTATCCCGGAGCCGACTATCCGGATGCGCCCTTCGAACCTACCTTGCGTGCATATCTGAAGAGCAGGTATCAGTTCATTTTGGGTTTGGGCAACGACGAGCTCGGGTATCTGATTCCTAGGGCCGAATGGGATGACCAGCCTCCTTGGCTGCTAAATAGACCTCAGCGCTGGTACGGCGAGATCAACTCCGCTGGGCCCGATGTGGCCGGCGTAGTGCTGCGAGGTTTGGTAAGGCTCATCGAGCAAAGATAGAGAGGGGAACTGCGGCAATCTTCGGTAGCGGGGACCGCAGAGTTCCTGCTAGCAGGAGTTAACTCCCGATAAGTCTTAGTGTTGAAGTCGCCTTACCGGAGAAGTGCCTCAAGTTCCCTCTGCTGAGCCTGTGCGGTCAGCTCATGCGGTTGTATCTAGCTCACCGGACGTGTATCGATACTCTTCCATCTCCGTTAAAGCTGACGGAAGGTAATGCCGTTCTCTTCGCACCATTGGATGGCCATCTGCCGAAGTTCGACTTGCTTAAACCGATTCCAAGCGTCCCACAAGTTGTATTCCGTAAGTAGGCGTTTGAATAGGCGGAAGGCGCCTGCACCGCGAATGCCGTCATGGAAATCATTCCGCAACCGTGCGTCTTTCAGTGTTTCGGAGAAGCGATCCATGATGGCCCACTCGTGGACGTCGAACTTGTCAGGTAGCGTCAGGTATCGCTTGCCCTCCTGTTCATGAATGCTCCGCGCGAGTTTTACCGCCTCACGTTGCCAGTCTGGCAATTCCTCGATGACTGTCTGTGGATCCGCTGCTAGATCGAACTCCTCTTCCGTGATCGAGCGCACTTCGCCTGTTTCTACGTCCAGATAGGACGAGACTGAATCGTCGGCCATTTCGAGGGCTTCAATGATCAGCTCGAGCTTCACTTCTGCACCCATGGCAAGCAGATTCTACTGCCAATCTGGCCGAGAGTTACATAATGACGCCGACCTCTTGCGACCCGAGTAGACTGTTTCGGTCTTCACTTCTCCGGTACCAAGCGCAAGCGAGGCGCAATCGCAGAGCATAAAATGCTGATTGGGAAATAGGATCGGGGAGCTTGCCAGTTTTCAGGCCGAGGTCCGTCGTTCCCGGAATTCGTCGCGTTAACCCTTCACGCGTGGACGAGCTCGCGCCGTTTTAGCGTGGGAAGTGCCCTGATGGATTTTCCTACCTTCCCCTGGGCGAGCCGCAGCTCGTAGAGGCTCTGTAGCGTCAGCCAAAACTGAGCGCTCGTGCCAAAGAAATGAGCGAGGCGCTGGGCAGTGTCGCCCGTGATGGTGCGCGTTCCGTTCAAGATTTGCGTGATGCGATTGGTCGGCACGTTGATCTTTCGCGCCAGTTCAGCCGCGCTCATATCAAGTGCTTCCAGTTCTTCAGCCAGGTGTTCCCCCGGATGGATAGCGGTCAGTGCCATAGCGATGCCCCTAGTGATAGTCAACAATCTCCACGTTTGACGGCCCCGGTGAGCGGTCGGCCCACTCGAAGCAAATCCGCCATTGATCGTTAATTCGGATGCTGTACTGGCGCTTGCGGTCGCCTGCGCTTCCGTCGCTCGACACGTGGACGCCATCAGAAGTATAGCTTCAGCGCGAACTGCACTTCGCGCGGATCACCCGGCCCGCCTGAACCCGCCCCCAGAATCGGCGAAAGCGTATTGGAGACCTTGCCGAACGATCCCGGCGAATTCAGGCTGGCGTTGGGATTCGCGAAGTTTGGATGGTTGAAGGCGTTGAAAAATTCGGCGCGGAACTGTAGCCGGTAGCGCTCCGTAAACTGGAACTGCTTGAACAGGCTCAGGTCGGTAGCAGCAATTCCTGGCCCGTGGAATTTTCTCGGCGCACAAGACCCGAAAGTCCCATTCGAGGGAACCGAAAACGCCGCTGGGTTGATGAAGAACCCAGTTGTTGTGTAGTTCTCGTGAGAGTCCGATGCTCCGGCAAACGGATCACCTGTGCAGTCGGCGTAAGCGGAGTGATTCGATCCGGTGAAGCTCCGATCCGCTGCGGTTACGCTGAACGGGCTGCCCGTCTGCAGGGTCACGATGCCATTCACTTGCCATCCACCCAGCGCTTTGCTCGCAAAACTGTCGCTCGAGAGATACCGCCTTCCGTGACCGAACGGCAGGTCATAAATGAAGTTGCCCACGAAGCGATGGCGGATATCGAGGATGGAGTTGCTCATTTCTGCGCTGTAGTCATAGGCGTTCTGCGGCAGCGGCCCCGCTGTCAGGTTGTCGCCAAAATTAGCGAGTCCGTGGCTGTAGGTATAGTTCAGCGCATAGGAAAGGCCCTTGGACATGCGCCGGCGCAACGAGAGCTCTAGGCTGTTGTAGTCGGTGTTCCCGTCGTTCGTGGCGTATTCCAGGAAGGCATGCTGTCCAGTGACGGCGCACTTCCCAGCGCTGACGATCGTGTCGATGTGTGACACCGTATTCAGATTTGCGTAGGGGAAGTCGATGATCGGGCAGCCGTTGTCCATGCCGCTGATCACCGCCTGATTGTAATTCCGCAAACGGTTCATCTTGCGGCCCCAGTTCCCCACGTACGTAGCGGCGACAACGATGTCGTCGGTCACTGCGATTTCCGGACCGAGGCTAACCTGTTCCACATAGCTGGAACGCTGGTTCGGATCCTGCGCACGGAACTGGATCTTCGTGAGATCGAACCCGACACCCGTTATTGTGCTTAACGGAAAGCCGTTCTGGAGCTGGAAGAGCGGCGTTGTGCTTCCCACTCCCTGGTTCAGCTGCACGTCGAGCAAAAATGGCGGGTTAAGCTGAATCAAGCTTTCTGAACCGATGCGGTTGTAGTGCTGATAGAAAACGCCATAACCGCCGCGCCATACCAGTCTCGTCGTCATCTGATAGGCGAAACCTAGCCGCGGAGCGAAGTCGTTCTTGTCCGAGTTGATAAGCGCGCGATCTCCCCAGCCGGAGGCATCTTTCGCCGTGGTGATAACCCCGCCGTCATTGGCGGGATTAAAGTTGGACGTGTTGTTTTCCCGGCTCATGATGGGAGAAAAGAGTTCGTATCGCAGGCCGTAGGTGAGGGTGAGCTTCGGCGTGGTCCTCCACGTATCCATCGCATAAAAAGAATGGCCCGGCTGGAAGTAGTGCACGACGAGCGGCGTCGTGAAGTGTGTAGCGTCTACGTCGCCGAGCAGGAAGTCCGCGATTCCGAACGTTCCGCCCGCCGTGTACACGCCGTTGATCTGCAGTTCGCCCTGCGGAGCGCGGATGTCTACGAAGTTGTCGCTGCGCCGCAGGTATTGATACCCAAACTTGAAGCTGTGACTGCCCTTCAGCCAGCTCAGGTTGTCGATCAGGTTCCACGCCTGCGAAATTTGATACTGCGGACGCCAGGGTGAGGTTCCCAGGCGCGTGAGGCCGTTGATTTCGATGGGTGGAAGCCCGGCGGTATTCGGCGTTTCGGGAATTCCGTTCAATCCATAGTCGGGTGCCAAGGACTTGCCCAAGGTTACGCCGATCGGATCGCTGTGCGCGTAGTCCCGGTTGAAGCCGAACCGTGCATCGTTGACCAGCGTCCCGGAAAGAGTTCTAGTCCACCCGAGAGAAACCAGTTGCGTGTGGGTACGGTACTGAGTTGCGAAATTCCCGTTTCCCACCACGGCGTTGCTCGTCCAGGGAGGATCCTGACGGCTCACATGGTAGTAACTATAGCTCCCGAAGATGTGGTTGTTGTGGTTGATGGCGTGGTCCACGCGGCCGTCGAGCGAGTAGACATCATTGGGCACTGTAGGTGAAAAAACATAGTTGGGCCCGCCCGTCCAGCTCCCCGCCACGTTGGGATCCGGAAAGAGCGCCAACAGCTTCGACGCAACTGGGTCAATACACGTTTGCCCGGCGGTGCTGGTGGCCTGAATGATGTTGTTCTTGACGCAGCCGGTCTGGCTCGCCACGGGAGAATCGCTCAAGACCTTAGGGGTCTGCAGGCTCAAAAGCTCCGTAAAATTGCCCTGCTTCATCAGCGGCGTGGGAACAATGCTCTGGATCGTCGTGGACCGCCGGCTGCTGAAACGCTGCAAGTCGCCAAAGAAGAAGGTCTTGTCCTTGATAATCGGCCCGCCGAACGTGCCGCCGAACTGGTTCTGAACAAAACGGCCGCGCTTCCGGTTCGTTTTGTTGTTGATCCAGGAGTTTGCATCCAGCACGTTGTTTCGGACGTATTCGAAAACGTTTCCGTGGTATTCGTTCGTGCCGGACTTGATTGTTGCGTTGATCACCGCCCCGGCCGAATTGCCGAATTCGGAAGAATAGGTCCGCGTCTGCACGCGAAATTCCTGCACCGCGTCCGGAGGCGGCTGCACCACCTGCACCGAGAATTCCTGCAGGTTTTCCGACCAGGAGTTGTTGTCGATGCCGTTCAGCAGAAAATTGTTTTGCAGCTCAAGATTGCCATTCACGCTAAAGCGGTCCGGCGCTGGATTGTTCGCCGCATAGAACTTGTTCACTCCGGGTTCGAGCAGCGCCAGGTCTGCGTACCGGCGTCCATTCAAGGGCAGATCGTTCACCAGCCGCGCATCCACAACGTTTCCTACATCAGCCGTTTGCGTCTGCAGCAGCGGCTCCCCAGCCGTTACCACGACCTGCTGGTTCACTGAGCCGACCTTCAGCGTGAACTCGATCGAGAGGCGGTCCTGCACGTGCAGTATGATGTCGTCGCGCAGCACGCTCTCGAAGCCGTCGGCGCTCGCCTTGACGGAATACGTCCCCGGGATAAGCGCCAGCACCTGATATTCCCCCGCGTCATTCACGGGAACAGTCATAACGACGCCGGTGGCCTTGTTCGTCACGATGATCGTTGCCTTCGGAACCACGCCGCCGGACGTGTCCATGACCCTTCCCACAATCACGCCGCGATCGATTTGCCCAAACGCCGGCAAAGCGCACAAAGCCAGAATCGCGAACAGTAAAACAGGTCCCCGCAGACTTCGAGCCCCCACGCCTCGATTCATCGAAACCTCCTCAAGTTGCGATGAGCCCTTCGTCTCTACTGTCGCTCTTGCCGCCCTGCCCGCGTTCCAAGGCGTTCACCCCAGAAACCAGGATTCTGGGAACGAAACAAATTTAACACGTCTCTGACGCGGGCTCTTCGGCAAGCCCATCGCCGAGCACGCATCCCAAATCGCATCGCTGCCAAAGGACAGGGAATCCAGCATTACACGAACGAAGATATAGCCGATCGATCCGCCCCTTGGAGCTACCGAAACGATTCGTTTTCGAATGCGGCCATGTAACACCCGGCCAAAAATCGTGTCAAGTTGATTTTCGGAATTCGAGCGTCCCGTCTGTCAGTCTTCACACAAGCGTAAACACGAAAACGTTTTGGGATTCTTGTTGACAACGACCCTTGCAAACGTACAATCCCCTTGCTTCCTGAAAGCCTGGAGGTTTTTGTGGCTGGCCGTTCGCAGTTCTACTGCAGTGGCCTCTCTTGAACCGAGCCGAGGAGGCAGAATGCGATTCCGCTTTAGAAGCCTAGTCCCGTCGGTCTTTCTTGCTTTGCTCTGTGCGTCGCCTTTCTTCATCCGGTCTTCCTCAGCGCGCGCCCAATCTCCCACAGCCACAGGTTCCGATCCCGAGGCGGCGGCGCAGGCTCTTCCTGTCGACCGCGGAGCGGCGGCGCTGTGGCAGAGCCTCCAGAAGCTTCGTACGCGAGCGAGCCTGCTCATGGTCACGGCGCATCCTGACGACGAAGACGGCGGAATGCTCACCTACGAATCGCGCGGCCAGGGAGTACGCGCCACGCTGCTCACGCTGAACCGCGGCGAGGGCGGCGCCAACGTCATGTCCTCCGACTACTTCGATGCCCTTGGCCTCGTGCGCACGGAAGAGCTCCTCGCTGCGGATCGCTACTATGGTACGCAACAGTTCTGGACACGCGTCTGCGACTACGGTTTTTCCAAAACAAAAGAAGAAGCCCTGGATAAGTGGGGCCACGATCGTGTTTTGGGTGATGTTGTCCGTGTCATCCGCATGATGCGGCCTCTCGCCATCACTTCCGTGTTTGTCGGCGGGCGCACGGACGGCCACGGAAATCACCAGGTCGCCGGGCAAATGGCGCAGGAAGCGTTCAAGGCGGCGGGCGATCCCGCGATGTTTGCCGAGCAGATCAAAGAAGGCCTGCGGCCGTGGAAGCCCCTGAAGGACTATGCACGCGTCCCGTTCGCGCGGATCACGGATAAGGGAATCTACGACTACGCGGACGGCAAGTATTATCCCGCCGAGTTTCAGAACTACACGAACGGAACAGTTATCAAGGGCGAGCTCTCCGCTTCGGTCGAGATTCCCGAAGGCGACTACAACCCGCTTCTCGGTCTCACTTACGCGCAGGTTTCTCGCCTGGGTCTCGGTCATCAAAAATCGCAGAATGGCGGCACCGGCCTGCCTCCCGCCGAAGAAGAAATGGCGCCGTATCATCGTTTTGCATCATTGGTTTCGGTCCCGGAAAAGGAATCGTCGTTCTTCGAGGGCATCGACGTTTCCCTTGCCGGAATCGCCGATCTTGCCCAAGGCGGCGACGTCGCCTTTCTGAAGGAAGGCCTCTCGAATATCAATTCGCTCGTCGAGAAAGCAATCAGTGGATTCTCCGCGCAACATCCCGAAGCCATCGCTTCAACCCTTGCGAACGGCCTGAAGGCAACGAGAGCGCTGATCGAGATAGTCAACGCGAGTAATCTTTCAGCGGACGCCAAGTACGAGGTCACTCGCGAACTGAGAGTCAAGCAGGCGCAATTTGAGAACGCTCTGGCCGAGTCGCTCGGGATCTCGGTGCTCGCCACCGTCGCGCCGGAAAAGGAACCTAGCGGTCCGTTTGCCCGCTTCTTCAGAAATCAGCCGACGTTCCAGGTGGCTATTCCCGGGCAGGAGTTCCAGGTAAAGGTCCACGCCACGAATCCAACGGACGTTCCCGTGAAACTCGAGACTGTGGCGCTGCAGGGTCCTCACGGCGCGCAATGGGGCGTGGAGCCGGCCACGCAATCCGGAGGCACGCTCAAAGCAAATCAGTCAGCCGACTTGCGGTTCACTGTTCGCGTTCCGGAACACGCCGCGTTCACGCGCCCCTATTTCACGCGACCGAATATCGAACAGCCTTATTACGATATCAACCTGTCCGGCTACCTCAATTTGCCCACTCAGCCGTACGCGCTCTCGGCGGTATTGCGTTTTTCGCTCGCCGGCGTTCCTTTCGAGATTTCTCAGGTGGTGCAGTCCGTCAAACGCGTAACTGGCCCGGGTACCGTGCTCGAACCTCTCATTACTGGCCCGGCTATTTCCGTTTCCATTGCTCCACGGGCGGGAATCGTTCCTCTCGGCGCAAAGTCCTTCGATCTGACCGTGACCGTTCACAGCAACGTCAAAGGCGCCGCCGAAGGAACGGTCGATCTCGATCTGCCACAAGGTTGGACCGCTGCGACAGAAAAGTTTTCCACTGCAAAGGATGGTGACGACGAAACCCTGAACGTCCGTATCACTCCCGCCCGCCTTGAGGAAAAGCCCTACACCTTGACTGCGGTGGCCTCCTACAACGGCCACGAATACAAAGAGGGCTATCACACCGTCGGCTATCTGGGCCTGCGTCCCTACAATCTCTACCGCGCGTCGGCCTACCGAACGACTGGGGTCGACGTGAAGGTCGCACCCGGTCTCAACGTCGGCTACATCGTTGGTGCTGGCGACGAAACGTCGCAATCTCTCGTCAATCTCGGCATTAACGTGCACTTCCTCACCTCGGAAGACTTGGCCGCCGGGAATCTCTCCAAATTTGACGCGATCGTGCTGGGTGTTCGCACCTATGCGGTCCGCGAAGACCTCAAGACCTACAACGGCCGGCTGCTCGACTATGTGAAGAACGGCGGCGTCGTCCTCGTCCAATACAACACGCCGGAATACGACCACAATTACGGCCCATACCCATACAAGATGGGCTCGAATCCTGAGGAAGTGACCGACGAAGCTTCCAAGGTCGAGATTCTCGATCCCTTCAATCCGGTGTTTACCTGGCCCAACAAGATCACCGCCAAGGACTTCGAGAATTGGGTCGAAGAACGTGGCTCAAAGTTTCTGGAAAGCTGGGATGCCGCGTATGAGCCGCTCCTTGAAACCCATGATCCCGGCCAGGCTCCACAAAAGGGAGGCTTGGTCTACGCGAAGTACGGAAAAGGTGTGTACATCTATAACGCGTACGCTTTCTATCGCCAGATGCCCGAGGGCGTACCCGGCACCTACCGCATTTTTGCCAACATGATCAGCCTCGGCAAAAACCCGCGGCGAACGAGTTCCCCCTCGACAACACCCCACACCCCGACGAAGAAGTCCACTGATTGATCGGGAGAGAGAAGTGGACGATAGGACGCCAGACTGCATTTCAGTTGCGGTCCGGCGCATCCTTCCGAATCGTATAAAGAAACGTTTTGATGGTCTCGTCGCGCCGCGCGTTTTCGTCCGCCACCTTTTTGGAAGCCGCTTCGTACAGCTTCATTTCCTCTTCGGACTGCGCCTGCTGCCCAGCATGCTGGTAGATCTGTGCCAGCCGATAATGTCCTTCGGCGGAGTCCGGATCCATCTGAACGCATGTTCTTGACTCGCTCAGCGCCTCCTGCCAACGGCCCATCCGACGGTAAGCCTTGCCGAGTTGGCAGTGTGGCGCGGCGTTGGCCGGGAGCAGGCGGCCGGCCGCCTGAAGGCGCCGCAGGATTTCCTCCGCACCAGTTTTTTCACCCGAGGCATAGTCCCGGCGGAATAGCAGCGCTCCGCAGTAAAGTTGCATGTTGCCTTCGGACGGATGCGCGTTCGCGTATTGGCACAGCTTGGCCAGCGCGGCGGGATCGGGTGGCGAAGCCTGATCCATCTGTATCTCTCCGATGTATTTCAGTGCGATGAGCGGGTCCGATACAAGATTCGCGGCGCGAAGCAAAATCTGCGACGCCGCCTCATCCGTTCCAGCGAAATGTTCGACCATACCCAGCGCCAGCTGAATCCGCCAGGAGTCCGGCCGTAATCCCTCCGCCTGCTCCAGCACGGCTTTTGCGGCGTCGAAGCTTTTGTGCTGGATCAGCTCCAACGCCAGCGAGAGGCGATACTTCTCTTCACCGGGCGCGAGCGAGACGGCTGCCTGGTAGCTTCGCACCGCGGCAAGATTATCGCCACGGGCTTCCTGAAGATCGCCCAGCAGGTCCTCGACTTCCGCGCTGTCGCCGAGCGTTTTGCATCTTTCGGCACTTGCGATCGCGTCGTCCAGCAGACCGGCACGATACTGCGCGAGCGCCAAGTTGAAGATCACGTTCGCCCGATCTGGGTGAAGCTCTGCTGCCTTTGTCAATTCCTGTACTGCTTCGGCGGTCTTGCTATGGTCGATCAATATCTGAGCGAGGCGCTCTCGAAACTCGCCTTCCTGTTCTGGAGGCAAAGATGCTGAGCGCAACTTACCGAGTGTCGAATGATAATCCGCGCTCATTCCCAACTGCGCTTCCAACAAAACGAGCCCGGCGCCGGGATCATCCGACCAGGAAAATACAGGCTCCGCGAGCTCAGCCGCTCGCGCCCAGTTCTTGTTTTGCAGTTCAGCTGCCGCGGTCCCGATCGCGAGTCCAGCGTCGTCCGGTTTCAGCGCGAGGGCCTTTTCCATTTGCACGGCGGCTTCCGCCGAACCACCCAAACCTGCTTCGATCGACGCTTTCAACCGGTGGTACGCTATTCCATCTTCCGCGCCCTTCGGCACCGGCACGCCGACAAGCGCGTTCTTCGCTTCCTTATAACGATGCAATCGCACGAGGACGATCGCCCACTCCATTCGAATCTGCGGTGTGCCCTGACTTAGCTTCGCCGCTCGTGCCAGCAGAGGTTCGGCTTTTTCGAGTTGGTTGGCTCGGTAGTAGATCTCGCCGAGCGCCGCCAGCGCAACGTAGTTCGTCGGCGCTTCCCGTAGCACAGTCTCGAATTCATCGGTGGCGCGATCATTTCTGCCCGCTATTGCATACGCTTGGCCGAGCGTCAGCCGCGCGTACGAATCCTTGGAGTGAGCTTGCAAATAATGTGAAAGAAGTTTGATCACCTGTTCTGTGTTGCCTTGCTGGAGCAGCGCCCGCGCCTTGCTGACCGTTGCGGAAGCTTCCGTGCGGCTCTGCGTCTGCGGCAGGCTGCTCGCTGATAATGCGAGCGCAAGGCAGAACGATAACAGCAACGCCAACTTGAGATGCCACTCGCGATGCGAGCCGCAACAAGCGTCCGATCTGGCCGGAATCCTCATGCCAACGGCGCAAGCCGACCTGTGTTCCACGCGAAACAATTCCTTCGGCAATCCTGTTTACCCGCTTCCCGGCTGTCCCTACCGAAAATGCCGTCCGGCGCGAACGCCTTTGAAATCCGCGGCATTCAAGAAAGAAGAAACCGAGGCCGCGAAGGAACACACGATCAGAATGTAACAATGTTCTGCTGAAAGCCGCGGAATGGAGTTTTCGGTATGCACGGGGGGCTATGATCTCGCAGCGGCGCGCAAGAAGGAAAGCAAAATCAAGGTCCACCGTCAGCACCTTGCAGAGCTACACGTATAGCGCCTCAAGGAAACTCGAAACCTGGAAGCCACAGCGCCTTCTGGTCGAATGTCAAGGTGTAGGAACAGCCCGCTCTCGTGACCGAGCGCTGCGATGACAGCATCGGCGAAAGACCCCCGTCCATCCTTGAGGGCAATCATGGCGCTGAAAACTTCCTGCTCATTTTCCACAACAAGCACATCGGTCTGAAGCTCGACAGCCGCAACGATTTCATTGGCTGCTAGCGGCCAAAACCGCTAGACACGTATTTCACGTATTTCCGCGGCCTTGACAATTCGCTTTTTGTTCGCCTACTATGCTTGGGTCTTTCGCGAGTCAATGGTAGGTCGTCATAAATTCGCCCCTCACAGCAAGCAGCAAGGAAAGACAGGGACTCGCTTTTTCTTCTGCCCTTCCTGCCGTAAGAGTGCGCTTTCCCGCCCGCTTGTTCTGTCAAGGCCGTCCGTGAACGCAAACCGCGCGGCCTTGACAGCGCGAGCGGGAAAGCGCCGGGGACCGCCAGGAAGGGCATTTGCTTCTTTTTTCAAGCGGAAATCGTGCTCGAAAAAAAGAGGAAAGAGGAGAACAAAATGACAGAAAGACAACACACCACTTGGGGAGAACTACTGCGGGATGCGGTTGAAAAGCCAGGCCGAGTGCTCGAAGCCTACACCGCGTTTCATAACTACAGCCTCGGGAATGCACTTCTTGCGCTCGAACAGTGCATCCGCCGCAACTTGCAGCCTGGACCGCTCAACACCTATCGGGCGTGGCTCGAACGGAAACGGCAAGTACGCAAAGGGGAAACCGGAATTACTCTCTGCATGCCCATGCCGTTCAAAAGTGCACACACCGATAGCGTCCAAGAGGAGCCGACAGAATCACAACCACGCTATGCCTTCCGGTTTCGGGCTTATTGGTTTGTGCTGGCGCAAACCGAGGGAGAAGAGACTCACATTCCACCGATTCCGGGCTTTGACACCGACACAGCGCTCCGAGCACTGAACATCACGCGCACGCCGTTTGACGAAATGAATGGCAACATTCAAGGCTTTGCGAACGGGCGCGAAATCTCTGTAAATCCCTTTGCTGCACTCCCCCATAAGACCACATTCCACGAGATCGGCCACATTGTCCTCGGGCACACCACATCGGAAAAACTCGTGGACAGCGAACAGACCGCCAAGCATATCCGCGAGGTCGAGGCCGAATCTGTCGCTCTAATCTGCTGCGAAACATTGGGCCTTGAAGGCGCGGACTTTTGCCGTGGCTACATTCAACACTGGCTAAAAGGTGAGAAGGAAATTCCCAACTCAAGTGCGGCCCAAATCTTTGCTGCTGCGACCTCCATTCTGAAAGCGGGGACTCCCGCAGCGGGCAGCCAGTAGGCTGCCGCGGTTCGTTCCGCGGACATCTGGAAAAAGTTCAGATTCTGAAGTAATGCCGTAAGCGTTTTTGAATCATCCTTACCGAGTGCAATATCTTTTGACTCGACCAATTTGCCAGGGTTATGTCCGGCCTGCCCGTCTAGTCGCCGAGCCGACGGGCTGTATAATTCCCCGTGTTTTTGGACCCTGACTGCAATGGAATTACCCCACGTACGTAGAATTGTGATGCGGTATACGTCATTAGCATCCTTGGCGAACTCGGGTAACCGAGATTCCTTCACTCGTTCCAAAGACTGGCCGTACCATTTGGACTCAACTCAGTTACGCCTTCACCGCCAGTCTTTAGTCTTGATTGGAAAATATGAATTCGTCGGCAACTGCCGAGGCTGTGGCGCACAAAAACGCCGACACTAAAAGAATGGCGTCCATCGGATTAGCTCACCATGGCCTCGGGTCCGTCCCGAAAGTGAGGATGCCAACTGAAATCTACCACAATTCGATGTTGTGCCTGAGTAGTGGTTACCGGACATCTGCCCAGCGGGTTTCGGGAGCGACTCCTCCGGTATCAAGCGCGCGCACGGGGGCGCAAAGCGCAGAGAACGGGATGCTGATTGGGAAAAAGGATCGTGGAGGAGCTTTTCAGGCGTAGTCGTAGTTGGTAGGAGCAGGTCGAGCGGGCCTGCCGAGGGCGTTAGGGTCCGCTCGGTCAGTCAAAATCTTACTCAAAAATTAACGAGTCGCCGACAGACGCCACAAGAGTTGCCGTGGTAGGAATAAGCGTATATAAGGGGGCGCCTTGGCTCCTGCATTTCGCACTTGTTTTGGAGAGACAGCGGCGGAGAGTTCCGGCGCGGCCGTGGGCGTTACAAGGTGCGGAATTTGCGGCTGCAAGGGCTCAGGGATTGCGCCGCGAAGGGGCCGCCCATGCGCCTGCCATAGCGCTTAGGCAATCATCCCGCGCAAGAACTGACACCAAACGATTTGCTGGAGAACTGAGATGAAGTTGCAAGCGATCCTCTATCGGTGCTGGCTGAATTCGTTGTATCCATCCGGAGCGCGGTCCATTGCGCCGCTTCTACCGAGGCCCGTTTCGCCGGACGCCGTAACTAATGTCTACCACAGATCGCCTTGGGTATTCCGATTATCCGCCCCACCTAGAAATATCTACAGCTGTCGGGACCGCGCCAGTCGCAAAGCGTGAGCGGGCTTGTGGACGTTATCCCCCGCTCGCGCGTTTACCATTGCGCAGCATCTCCACACGTAACGGCGAACTCGTCATTGACGGTTTTGGATTTTTCTTAGAGACTGACGCGCACGTTCAGTGATTTTCGGGCCTCCCTCACGTTCATCTTTTTCCATCGGGCCAAGACTTGGGGATATGAGACTATTTCAGCTTCTATTGCATCGTGCGTATCTGAATCAACGATTTCCACGCATGGCAGAATCGATGAAACCGCTAATTGAACTTGCAGAAAGGCGGGCGCGACTTCAGGAGATGCAAAGAGACTATTACAGACACTTCGTCTTGCCGTGCTGGACGGAGGATGAAGCCACGGAAGACCCGGATTGAGCTGCGTTAACAACTTACAGCACTCGGCCTTGCTGCCCTCCTTCTTGAAAATGATGGTTGTGCCTCCGGCATCCGGGGCCTTTTTCGTCCAGACATCTATCATTTCACGAGTCTCGCCCAATGAACCACCGAACGAATGACCTGCATGCTTATGGCCCACACAGCGCACAGGGCACAATCCGGCAGGCTTGGCAAACGGACGCGGTGAAAAACCTCAGTAGCTCTTAAATATTCCCCCGCAGGCAACACAGCCGCTTGGATCAAGTCACCGAACCGATGAAGGGTATTTCCTATACTTGCGTGGCGCCACCACCCTTCCCTTCGGCCTCCTGTTCATTGCCGCAGTGTCCGAATGAATCTGGCCAAGGAGCTGTCCTTTCGGCCAGTTGGCGCTTTTGTTCCAGGACGCTACACTGCTCCCTCCCCAGCAAATCAGCAAAACAATCTATGAGGCTACGGTTATGTCCCGGAATGTCGTTTACATCCTTGCCGTTGTATTCGTCGTTTTTTATGTTCTGCCAAAAGTCGCCTGGTTTATAGCGAATCAAATCCATCGCTACATCCACTCTGGTTCGCTCCACGCGAACATGCGTGGCCAACGGAGACATCCGTTTGTCCAGGACAAAACAACGGCCCCGTGAGGGAAATCAGAGAGGAAGAGCGTAATCCCGAGATGATTCGTGTGGCGCTCTCGCGGATAACTAAACCGTTGCTCACAGAAACGCCTTCAACGGGAAACCTCCGCCTGCGTGGGCAAGTAATCCAATCATTTTTCCGAGCCAAAAGCCGAGAAGCCGAGGTGAACGCCTCGAAATCTCATCGTGGAGACTCCCGCAAGGACATTCACCTCATGCGACTTCATTCTCCGCGTTCCGTACTTGGAGTCGGGGCGGCTCCTCACTTGCGTCCCACTGTCTGGAAAATGGTTTGCGGCCCGGGAAGGATTGCAGTACAAGCATGCTAGCAAACCAAATAGTGAAATTTTGCTGTAATCCGCGGATGACCGTGATGAGTTTGCGAAACTGCCTTAATTCCCTTTGCAGACCACCTTGACTGCGCTTACGATCCATCGCTTCGCCGTTGGCTGTGAGGAGCGCGGACAGATGAACCGAGTGTACGACCACAAGAACCACAAACGAGGAAAAAATGATCTCCTTGGCGAGGGAAATAGGTGGCAGAATCCTTAGAACCCATTCTATTGGGGAACGCGATTCAACGGCAGGTTCAGCCGATGGCGCAAAGTCCAAGCAATTTTTCTTTAGAAGCCAGGTGGGAAAAACTAATCGAACGGACACCTGTCAAGTACATTTCCTTGGTCTTGGGTGCCGTTGGAGGATTACTCGTTTGGAAATTTCCTGCAGATTATTTTCTGCACTCCATCGGGGAGGCTGCCGTTATTGCCGCGCTCCTCATGTTGCTCGTAGACCCATTCTTGAAAGCTAGGCTGTTAAAGGAGGCGGCCAGAGATATTTTTGAATATCTCTTGGGATTTGCTCACCAACCACAGTTAAGGGAGCGCCTCAGACGATTGGTTTTCGATACGAAGCTGTTCCGCAAGAATTTCAATGCACGGTATAAACTGATTCCCCAAGCGGACTTCATACAGATTGACATGGAATTCGACTTCGAGTTGGTTAACCCCACACAGGAGACTCTTGAGTTCGAGTACAAGATTGATTTCGAGCAGGCTGAGAATCCTCGTCTCGATTCTCTGACGCTTATTTCTTCCGAAAAAAGTTATGAGTGGCGACCCACGTTACAATCTAAGGAAGATGAACCGTCCGTTCTTCAAGGGTTCGCAGACCCTGTGAAGATTCACCCTGCATCCAAGGGTATTAGTTATAGATTCGGCGGAAGATGCGCAGTAAGTTACCCATTGTCCTTCTACTATGCCCAACATTTCGGCTATCCCACTATAGGGGTGACCGTCACGATTGAACACCCTCAAACGCTGGAAGTTGACGCGGCTCCTACTCCTGCGCACGAAGGAAGTGTTTGGCGATACGAAAGGCTATTCATGCCCGGAGATCACATCAATATTCGTTGGAGGCAGACGAAGTGAGTTTGCCCTACTAGACGGCGACGAGCACAAGACTCACAGTATCCAGTGTCCCATTCTCGGAGGTCCACTTCCCGAGTCGAGACACCCGAGAGTGTGGGGCCATTGGAGCGCCGGTGGACGTGATGACATTGCAAGGATGAGAAACTTGAGTCTTGGAGGGTTCATTGAAAAATCGGCGCCAAAAAAAGTGCATTCGACGGTGAAGCTGACGGATCCCCATCACTCACGGCTGACTGCATTGGTGAGCAAGGCTGCGTCAAACACGCTAGAATAACTTTTCTCCCGCGCGTTTCTCTGGGGAGGATGTCGGGAAAATCCCCCCCGACGGCATTCGAAAACAAATCAGGCCAACTTTCGTTCGTCGACGTACCCTGGGCGGCCTGGCTGGCGTGAGAGGAAGCCTATCCAATCGACCGGTCGAAACGGAAGGAAAATTCGACTGGCCTTGGCGAGCGTGCCGGGGAATTCGATGGCGACCGCGATCAGCGTACCGAACAACCCGCCCAGTAGGGCCGATGCGAGGTTCTGTAGCGTGAACAAGCGTGTGACTCTGCCGATGGTTAGGGCGCGGAGGGACCCAACTGCCAGGGCATGGTTGGTGGCCATCCCGGACCTAAGAAAACTTGGAACCACGATGCCGGCAAAGAACAAACCGAGCGTCACGCAGCCAGCGAGTTGCAAGACAGAAGGAGCCTTTTGTATCCTCCCGTAGCCTAGCTCCCGTTGCCGGCTGACCGACTGAATGGTTTTGAATTCGCTGCGCGCTACAAGACATAACTGCCCCTTTCTGGACTGCTACGATTGCCGTTGGCCTTCTCATGGTTAACCGGCCTATCTTGATCCGATCCGCCACAAAAACGAGAGCTGGAGGGTATTATTGCTTTCATTCTAATTTCGTGGGGAAGTGGAAGCCCTCTTCTGAACACAGATCCTGACAAGAGTCCCAAGAATGAGTGCACATTGGCCAGTCAACTCATGGAAGGCACCGAGATCCTGGGAGATCGCCCATTTATGCGTGGCGGGAGGCGTTCGTCGGTTGCCGGAAGTCTTGCTCAACCAACGCGGCCTCCTCTTGAGTTCTCCTGGCTGTTCACCTCAGTTCCCGTTGCTCAAGGTAAAGGGCATTAAAGATGCAGGCGCGATATTCCGATAATTCGTGGAAGATCGCGTGGGCTGAATACCCGATAGAGCCGTTTCTGGTCCGCGAACCGGTGTGCTCTGCAAAAACCTCATGGTTCTGGGTTTTCGCCTGCTTTTCATACCGCCACTTTTTCCAGTCGATATTCGTGATGCAGACCGCCGAGGACAGAGCTCCCTACCACTCGGTGACCACACGGAATTCGGTGACCTGAAATTTCCAGCACCGGAATGCCTTCTGATGATTCAGGTATGCCTGGCCCCCGACCGAAATGCGGGCGGCCTTTGTTGTACAACTCAACAACGCAACACCCATAATATCGAATCGCGAGAAGTCCGTTATCCCTGGCATCCTTGGTGCGACCGTGTTGTGGCAGTTCATCAAACGTTCGCCAAGAATGGCCGGGTTGTGTCTCGGTGCAGGGTCGACGAAACGCGGAAGCGCGACATTTGGAGATCCCGGAATGGATGTTCGATCCAGTCATGCAGCGAATCGACCAGCACGTGCACGGTCTAGGGAAAGCAACAACCCCGACACAGGAAGAGTTTGAAGAGCTGGCGGCCAAACTGGAGACGGTGTGGAATTGTGCGGACACCGATATTCGTTTGAAAAAACGCATCGTTCGAACGCTGATCCATGAGGTTGTAGCGGATGTGGACGCAGAGGCAGGCGAACTGATTCTTATCCTTCACTGGAAAGGGGGCGTGCACACAGAGTTGCGCTTGCCTCGGCGGCGCGGACAGAATAGCAAACAGACATCGAAAGAAATCGTCGATGCTGTGAGAACGCTCGCGCGAATCTGTCCGGATGAAGTGATCGCGGGTGCGCTCAATCGCAACGGCCTACTGACCGGGCGAGGCAATCGCTGGCTGGCTTCTCAGTCGGTTTGAATTCATCGTGCGACTTTAAGCCGGCTGGCTCTGGAAGTTTTCGATTAACTTAAGCCGTATTGGATGGCAGGCGCATGGGCAGCCCCGGCTGCGGCGCAATCCCTCGGCCTTCATGCAGCCGCAAATCCCGCACATCGTACCGCCCGCGGCCAAGGTGGAACTCTTCGCCGCTGGCTTCCCCCGAAGCAGATACGAAATGCCAGGTGCCGGAAACTCGATTACCTTACCCATGCGCCCTCGACCATTACGTTCATTCGTATCACGGCGGGCCTTCCACCGTCTGTCGGCCGCTCGCAAACTTTTGCGTAAGATTTTCGCTTACGGACGGAACCCTAAGGGTGTTTCAAAGGCGAAGAGGCACAATATTTCTATCGCCGGGTTCTTAGTTCCCGGCGCTCAGCATAGAAATCCTTGAGAGCTTGGCGTAGCGACGCCAGCAGGCAACCACATTTTCGGCACTTCGGTATTTTCCCCGACTCGACCGAGTCCGGGGCCGAATACATCCTTCTGCATATCGGGCATATAAACTCGGGCCGCTGGTTTTCGTCTATTGCGCCGTAAAGTGGACCAAGAAAAATCCTGATTGCATGCTCCCACCCGCCGTTCGCCGTTCGTTCCTTGCGCAGAACTTCAGGCGGCAATCGCAATGGCCGAGCACTCGATGGGTAATTGATATTCAGCCAGGACTGCTGCAACACGATTTGCAGGAGGTTCTGCATTTGCGTCACGCTAAAGTGGCGAATCGTTTTCGTCAATCAGACAAAGCCCTACAAACCCAGGAACGGGAATGGGCCCTGGCAACGCGCAAGACGGGACAGTGGCACATCCGGCGGTTCCTCCGCAGCCAACGCAGCCTGAGTCCGTATCGCCCTGGCTCGACTCGTACTTCAAAGCAAAAGTAATCGGCCCCGAACCGAAGGCTCTACCCGCACACCAACTCATGGACAACGAAGAAGTTCGCAACGACGAAACACGAAGTTGCAAATATTTGCCAGAAAGTACCTTCAGACTTTCATTTGAATGATTCATGACAAAGGAATTGGCTCGCCCTAGGGGACGATTTTAGAACTCTCCCAGTCGGCCAGATCTTGGCAGATATTTCACAGTTCGACGCTTTCAGGGTTTGAACCGGCTCGTGGCATTTGGATGGTGCGGGGGCCTGCACGATCCGAATTTGCTGATCCTACCATTCAGATTCGAACGGATTCGCGGCAGATCGTAGCCAGGGCGTGTCTCCGCCTGGAGGCTGACCAGTGTCCCGTACGGTGGGTGCCGAAGGGTTTGGCGTTGCGCCTGACGGTAAGCAGGTTAGGGGCGGCGAACGCGCACGAGACCACGCTCACATCCACCGACATCGCCAACAAGAGGTGCAAACGTTTCCCGTTTCTCTGAAAGGTGACAATGGCTGAATCCAGGCCGCCGCAATTGACCTCAAGACTCTTGAGGTGACCGGCTACAACGAAACTGGCCATCGTCCCGCCGCTCTTGCTTGGGCAGTTCGCGAATAGCCACCCTTGATTTGCGACTCGTATCACGAAGCCGGAGCTCCAGACTCCTTCCGTCCACGTACACTGCGGTCGGAATGTAGCGGGCGCGAGGGTAGACATCCCGTATTTTCTTGCCGACGCTATCTTCCAATGAATATGGAATGGTACAACCCTCGGCCAAAAACCGCGAAAGAGATGATCCGCTTTGATCCGGCAGACAAAATTGGCCATGAACACAGTTTTCCAGAGCCGGAATCAGCTTTAAGGCGCTCCAGGTCACGACGGACACTCGTCTGAAGCTTGCGAAGCAGGTGCTTGTGTGATTGGGCTACGCCGTTATCTTCAATGAAGAACTGCGCTGCTCTAAAGGCGCTGCATCCGCCTTCCGGTTTTGCAGGAAGACTACTGGCCGACATAAGAGTGCGGGCCACAGTCGTAGTGATCCTTCCAAGTGGTCAACACCAACAACAAAGTTTCAAGCCCCAATGTCACCGTGCACGAATGGCTGAAGCGCCAACCTTCGTTTCAAGGTGATATTGCCGTCTTTGGGGCGTGGGATGCGATCACACACTCTAAGGGCCGATAGGAGGGTCAGTTTTGTTGTGCGCCCCGCTCCGATTGCTTCTACCCCGCGCTTGGAGGACCTTTTTCTGGCGGGCTTGGTCGATCGGGAGAATATGACCAACTTGGATTTCGCAATGCTTGCCCTTGAGCCGAATCGCCAGCATTATGGGGAGCAGATGAAACGATTGCTACCCCTTTCTCGCATCCTTTGCGCGATAGCGGTCCTCCTGCTGGTGGATGCCAATCTACTCGGCCACGAGCCGGCAGCCGGCAAGGTCTATGTCGTTCTCTGGTTCGACACCGAGGACTACATCCTGCCGCAGAGCGATGACGCGGCCAAACGCCTAGCAGCGTTCCTGACCGAGCAGGGCATTCAGGCGACATTTAAGGTTGTTGGCGAGAAAGCGCGCACGCTCGAGCGCCGCCATCGCACCGACGTGATTGCAGCGCTGCAAAAGCATGCCATCGGCTACCACTCCAACACGCACAGCCAGCATCCGACTCCGGCGGAATACGAGTCGCTGTTGGATTGGGAAACGGGAGTAGCCGAATTTTCGCGGCGCGAGCGCCCGGGCTTTGACGATGTCCAACGCATCTTCAAACAGAAGCCGTGCTGCTACGGGCAGCCTGGCAGCTCGTGGGCGCCACAGGCCTTTCCTTCGCTCGCCAGTTGGGGTGTAGGCTTGTATCTCGACGAGGCAGAGCACGTTGGGCTGAATGGGCAACCTTTCTATTACGGCGGGCTCCTAAATATTTTTAACACCAGAGAGGGCCCGCAACTCCGGCCCAATGGCGAGTGGACCAACATCCAAGAGAGCGAGGACAAGTTCCGCAGGTTCTACGAGCAGATGACCAGTAATGGTGGCGGGCTGATCAGCCTTTACTTTCATCCCTGCGAGTTCATCCATAGCCAATTTTGGGACATGAACTTTGCCCGCGGCGCCAATCCCACGCGCGAGCAATGGCAGATCTATCCGTTACGGCCGCCGGATTCGCGTGAGCGCGCGTTCAGCTACTTTGAACAATTCATTCGTTACCTGAAGTCATTTCCCCAGGTCCAGTTCATCACCGGCCCGCAGGCCGTTCGCTTGTACGCCGACGGCGCACGCGAACACAGGTTCAGCGCGAGCGAAATCGTCGATATCGCAAGCCAAGTGGAATCGGAAGTCAACTTCCAGGTCCTCGGCGCATACACGCTTTCGCCCGCAGAAATCATGACCCTTGTTGCTGAGCGAATGACGGCGCAGCCGAGAGCGGATACTGGGGTGGTCCTTCCTTTCACCATCTACGGACCAAGTCTGCCCTCGCCGCAAATGACCGAGGCGGTCGTCGTGACCTGGTCACAGTTCGAGTGCAGCGCACATGACGTGTACAGGTTCATTCAGTATAACCATCAAATTCCCAACGCAGTCTGGTTGGGCAGTCAAAGTGTACCGCCTGAGGCCTTTCTCGTCGCTATGGCGAAGATCGCGAGGAAGCTCATGAATGGCGGGGCGCCTCCGGAAAGAGTGATGGTCGCGCCCGCACGGCTGGCCACCGAACAGTATGTCGCTGTGGACTCGCCGGAGATCTGGTCGTGGCCGATCTTCCCGCCGGGATTTCATTCCGAACATCTGCTAGAACTGGCACGCTTGCAGGCGTGGACCCTCAAACCAGCAAAGCAGAGCGAGTAGCCCTAGATGTTCAGGAACAATTTCCGCAGGCACATCAAAACAGTACTAGGCAAGAGCGCAACAGGATCGCAGCGCCCAGAAGAAATGATCCGAGGCACGTCCGAACAAAGCCGCGCGCTTCGCAGAGAACGCGTCAGAAATCGAATTTCAGCGCGAACTGAATCTGCCACGGCGGTCTCGCTGCGGTCCAAGGTCCACTACGGTGGTCCAAACGTTGTCGTATTAATGGAGTTCTACGTTGGAGATAGGATTGCAGCGAGCCAAGATAGTCCGCAGGCAAATAGCACTGTGATTCCATCAACGGTGCGCTGAAGCGCAGAAAGGCGCCATGGAAGCCGCCACCCTGCAGATCAGCGGCACTCCGACATTTGTTCTGGCAAGGAGCGCCAAGGAGAGGCTCGATGGCATCCGCATCATCGGCTCGCCTAGCTTCTCGTGCCGCACGTTCAAGTCCAAGGAGTTCTCCCGGTACGGCGCGAGTACCTGCTCAACCGTCACCAAGGGCACGCGCCGCGGACTCTGGCGTCCCTTGCGGCGGTCGTAGAGTCCGTCGTAGCCGAACTCCTCGTACCGTTGCGTCAGGGCCACAACCCGAGGTTGTCTTCTCCCTGTTCAGAAATCCGAGTGCACCGTTCGCGTTGTCATGCGTCCGGCGGAATTTCGCGCTATGCTACCGTGCTTGGGTGCGCCTTAGCCCAGACGGAAAGGGCCTTTTTTATGGGCCTTGGGCGCCTATACAACTTTCGTAACCGGAGCCGCCGATGCGGTTATTGCGACATCGCATCCACGTGATTGGTTTTTCGCTCCTCGCGTGCTTTCTGTTTTCTGTTGAGGCTTTCGCGCAAAGCGCCCCCGAAGACCTTCAGACCGTGTTGGGGGACGAAATACTCGTGCCCAGTGCCGCTTTGTTGCAGATGAAGGCGTTCATCCTGAGCCGTGTCACTCCGCCGCCTGTTGCGACGAGCTCGGCGCAATGGAGGGAGGAGTCCCAACGCCTGCGCCGACACTTACTGCAGGATGTAGTGTTTCACGGCTGGCCGCCGGAATGGGTCAACTCCCCGACAAAATTCGAAGAGGTCGGGACTATTGAGACTCATCAAGGATACCGTCTTCGCAAACTGCGCTATGAAGTTGTTCCGGGCTTTCAATCTGTCGCGATTCTTTACGAACCGGAAGAGTTGCAAGGCAAAGTGCCCGCAATTTTAAATGTGAATGGGCACGTCGGCCCGATGGGCAAAGCAGTCGACTACAAACAAAAGCGGTGTATCAATTTTGCCAAACATGGCATCATGGCGCTGAACCTGGAATGGCTCTCATTTGGTGAGCTGCGGGCCGAGGGAAACCAGCATTGGTACGGGGCGCATCTGGACTTGGTCGGCGCCAATGCGCTTGGAATTTTTCTGCTGGAAATGCGGCGCGGGCTCGATTACCTCTGCGGCCATCCGAGTGTGGATCACAATCGCGTCGGCGTTACCGGGCTCTCCGGCGGCGGATGGCAAACGATTTTTTTAGGCGCCTTGGACGAACGCGTAAAAGTTGCAGTGCCCGTCGCAGGCTATTCCTCAACCACGACTAAGGTGGAAGCCAGGCAATACGGCGACTTAGGCGACCTCGAACAAAACGGAACAGATTTTCTCGCGAATCTCGATTACACGCATCTCACCGCGATGATGGCGCCGCGCCCCACGCTGCTCATCCACAATGCGGAGGACGATTGCTGCTTTCGTGCGCCGCTGGTGAAGCCATTGATTTACGATTGCATTCGGCAGTTTTTCAAACTCGATGACAAAGAGGATGTCTTCCAGTGGTACGAGAACCGCGACCCTGGCACGCATAACTATCAGCTCGATAATCGCGAGCACGCCTATCGTTTCTTTAGCCAGCAATTCGGCATGTCGATCGTTGAGAAGGAAATTCCTTCGGGCCAGGAGATCAAAACCTATGATGAACTCGTTGTTGGGCTCCCAAAAGACAATCTGACCATTCTGGATTTGGCACGCAAGATGGCCGGCGCAATAAGGCGCTCACCCATTCCTTCAGGTTCCACCGTGAAGTCTGCCTGGACAAATTCGGAACGACAGAAATTAAACTCCATTGTTCGATACAAGCCGGAGCGCTTGGCGCGGATCTGGACTCTGGCCAATACCAAGAACAAAGGGCTTGAGACACTTTCGTATTTGTTCGAAATGGACAATGGTTTAGCCGCCAGCGGTCTTTGGGTGAAAGGAATCGATGCTCGTGCAAACGCTCCCGCCACTCTCGTGCTTCACGATCAGGGTCGCAAGGCTGCAGCGGCGGATGTGTCCAGCCGCGTGAATCGTGACGAGCAGGTTTTGGCTCTCGACCTCACTTTCTTTGGCGACGCCTGGAAGGACCTCGAGCCATTTTCGTATGCGCAGATTCTGGATGCAGAAGGAGAGCGTGCAGTCGGAATTCAGGCGGCTCAACTCATTGCGATTGCTGAGTGGCTTCGAAAACGTACCGGCGCACAGAAGGTACGCCTGGAATCCAGGGGTATCCGCACAGAAGCAATCGCGCTGGTTGCGACAGCGCTTCAGCCAGATGTTTTTTCAAATGTGGTTGTCCACGAAGGCATCGCCAGCCTGGATTATGTGCTGCAGGTTCCGGTCACGTTTCAAAATGCGCCAGAGCTGTTCTGTCTTGACCTGTACAAAGAATTCGACATTGATCACCTCGCAGCGATGGCCGCCCCTGCCGAAGTCAGATTCGACAATACGCTGAAGATGCCGCAACGCTAACAAGTCCTCGAGTAGATTCTCGTGAGGCGACGCTCGAGAAAGCTGAAAAACTGCTGGAGATCCTTGCAACCCTCAATCAACAACAAGCGGCAGGATACAAATTGCATCCTCCCGATCACAAAGGAAGTCATAGCGGTTGGTCAAAGCAATGACCTGGACAAATGGAGTCAGGCTTGCTCGGCGAGCTGAACAGTGATCTCAAAGTTCTTTGCGTTTCGCGTTTTGATAGCGACGGTGTCGCCATGAAGGCCGGAGAAGGCAGCTGGCCTACCATTGACTGAAGCAGACTTTAGAGAATTGCCGTTAGCCACTCGGAATTTGACCTGTATTTCGCCAGGCGAGCCAGCTTGAGCCAACTTCACGCGCGCGGAAACGCTCTTCTTATCCGCGGCAGCCTGCATGCTAAAGTCGGTTCTTCCCCACCGCGTCGGCGCCCCTTCTATCTTGATCCCTTTTCCGGAGACCACCCAATCGCGCGGAAGGCCCTTGCCAAAATAGAGTTTTTCCTCATCGGAATCCTCGAGGACCAGCATCCAGCGCACCAGCAAGGGGATTGTTTGTTGCGCCGGAATGCAGAACGTGGCTGTGCCGCCCCGGATGCCTGAGACTTCTCCCGCTACCCAGCTTCCACGCGTGTGGTCATGAAAGCGGTGTGCGTAGAGAAAGAGCAAATACTCCTCAATGCGGTCGAGCCGCAGGAGCATTTGAGCATAGCCATACGAAATAAAGCCCAGGATGTCCCGGCCGGTCGGATGCGGCGGTTCGACGTTCGCCACAATGCCAATTGTTGTGGCGCCATAAGCGCGCATGCAGTCAACAACAAGGTTCGCCAGGTCCGACGGCAACACATCCGCTTGCAACAGCTCGGCATAGGCTCGATGCGCCCATTGGTGGGGGCTCGGCCTTTCTTTCTGCATCGATTCCCAAAACGTCAGCGAAGCGCCGGGAAAGAGGCCAATGTAAGGCGGGTTCCTATCCTTCCACACACTCTTCAGCATACTCGAAACAACTGCGTCGCGCAGGACGCTGCTGCGTCTACGCCATTCCGCGGCCGTTTTTTCAAGACCGAACCCGGGCTTAACCCCGTGAATGGAAGACCAGGCGCTGGCAATATCATTAAGTCCCCGAGCCGAGTATGCATTATTGGCGAAGTACGGAAGCCACCATGTGTTCGGCTTCGGAGCCAAGCAGGAATCGGATTCGCTCCAGCCATGAATTAACCCATAACCCGGATCGCTCTCCGCCAGTTTCAAACTCTCGTCGTGCAGCTGGGTAAGGAGAGTAACCGTTGCTTCAATCTTGGCCTTGTGTTTCATCAGCAAGCTGCTGTCCCCGGTGTAGTTGAAATAGCGAGCCAGCAGGGAGAGGGTCATGCCAAACTGCGCAGTTTCCGGCCCACGCATGTTGTTTACGCCCTTGGAATCCACAAAGTCATCGAAATAGTTTTCGACAATTTGCCGTGTGAGGTCGAAGCGCCCCCATTCGAGGTTCGCGTAAACGGACATGGTGAAAATATCCTGAAATCCGTCGTATTCCGGCCCGTAATAGTCACGGTCCACGGCGCCATACTTGGGATACACGCCGCCCGGCCGGACCATTAACTCTTTGCTGAAGGCGTGCTTTGACATATCCGTCCAAACGTTTTCGGGAAGGACAGTCGGCGCAAAATCGCGCATCTGCTTTTCCCAATACTCAGCAAAAAGCAATAAGGCGCGATAGAAGTCCTCCGGACGCGGATCCGTTCGTGCCGGCGGAAAAGCGGGATAGCTGTGACCGTAGACCGCCTTCGTAATCTTGCCGTCCTCGATGTAGGCTGTCCGGTGCCATGTTTGCACAATAAACTTGTCGTGAGCTTCGACGTCGCCAAAGACCAACACCTCGTAATAGGCGGTGTCTGATTTCGAAAACACTTTTCGCGCCGCGGGCATCCAACCACCGAGGAGCCCGTCGTAACGTTTCATCGCCATCGCATTGTTGAGTTCGGGGAAATATTGCCCCGGGTGATAGGTTCGAGTGCTGCCGCCCGGATAAACCGGCATGGTGTCGAAACATTCTTTTGTGCCTACAAACGTATCCCACCGATAACGCCGAAACTGGCCGTTTTCTCTCTCTGATCCCTGGGGCGGGGCAGCCAATCTCACGGTCTCCAGGTCAGGATCACCCTTTTCGAGCAGGCGATCGGCGAGGAGGTCACGGCCTGACATGCCTATGTCACTTAAGCTCAAGCCAAGATAGGGAGTGCCAGCTTCGTCGAACGCGGCCTCGGCACTTTTTGGCAGGACTTTGCCGGCGCCTTGCGAGGAAATGAATGCAAGAGAGCCCTCCCGCGTCCGTAAGTCTTCGTAAACTTTCCAAACGATTGATCCAGTTTTGAACTCACTGACTTGTGTGTAGCCAGTAGTGTCGATCTCGGTGCAGACGTTTTCGTTGGTCACGAGACTAGATGCGGCCGGCGAATCCGCGAATCTTCCCGTGCTCGCGTCTCGGACGAGGTCTTGGATCGTTGCCGTCGTCACCGCCAGATTTTGCAGGAATCGCCGCCGGTCCATTGTTCCTCCACAGTCGGGGGGTATTTCGATGATTAGTTGCGGGCACGACAAAAACAAAACTCCACCCAATGCCTTTAGGCGCACGCCCCCCTTAATCCTGACCTTCGGATTCGTTGGACGCTGCCTGCGTGATTTCGAAATTTTCTGGCGGCGTTATTCCCAGGAGATGCTCGACAAAGTAGTCCCAGCGGCGGCGGACGAGATAAAGATTTCTGCCTTCTCCGTGATACATGTTGGGCACCAACAACATGTCGAAGTTCCTGTTGGCCTTGACAAGTGCATCCACGAATCGCATGGTCTCGACAGGATTTACATTGTTGTCAACGTCGCCGTGGACCAGTAGAAGATGGCCCTTTAGTTTGTCCGCCAGAGTCACATTGGACTGCTCCGCGTAGTCCTTACCCACCGGATATCCTTGATACAACTCATTCCACCAGGCTTTATCCAGCCGGGCGTCGTGGTCACCGGAAATGGAGACGCAGGTCTTGTACAGCTCCGGGTGGACCAGCATGGCATGCGCCGCCGCGTACCCTCCCGCAGACGTCCCGTAAATTCCCACTCGCTCCAGGTCCATGTAGGGATATCGCTGGGCCATTTGCTTGATCAGCGCAACGTGATCGTCAAAAACTCCGCCTAAGTGGTAGGAGTATTCGTGAAACGCGCGGGACCTCCCCGTCGTTCCTCGACCGTCTACCATAACGACGATGAATCCCAACTCCGCCACAGATTGAAAACCGCGCCGACCTGCATTCGCGGCACCAAATGTTTTCGGGACAAAAAATCCCTGTGGCCCCGTATAGACTTGCTCGATAATCGGATATTTTTTGGAAGGATCGAGATTGCTTGGCCGCCAAATGAGACCGTAGATCTCCGTTTTTCCATCTGCTGCCACTCCTTTGAAGGGCTCGGGAGACTTCCACCCTGTCTTCAGCAACGCGCCGGTGTCGGTCTTTTCAAGAACTTGGACCACAGAGCCATCGGAAGTTTTGCGCAACTCCGATTGACCGGGCAGGTCAGCCCGCGAATAGTTGTCCACGAAGAATTTGCTATCCGGCGAAACAACTGCAGTGTGATTTGCATTTTCCGGCGTTAGCAACTGCAGACCACTGCCGTCGAAATTGACCCTGTAGAGGTGGGTAAGGTATGGGTCTTCGTCCTTATCTCGTCCACCGGCGAGGAAGTACACTTGCCGGTTTTTCTCGTCAACATGGGCGATGCTTCGCACCACCCAAGGCCCCTTTGTGACCTGGTTTACCAAGCTCCCCGTTTTTCCGTTGTAGAGATAAATGTGGTTCCAGCCGTCGCGTTCTGAGGTCACCAGAATTTCTGCACCTTCGTTGACGGGTATGGCTCGGTTTTCTCCGGGGTCGATGTAAGTCTTGGCTTCCTCCTCGACCACGACACGCTGTTTGCCCGTGTCGGCGTCCACTTCACGGTACTCAAATCGCTTGTCGCCGCGCGAGCGGAACATGTAGTGAATTCGCTTGCTGTCTTTGTACCAGGAGAAGGACGGGCCGCCTTGAAAATAGATTTCGAGGGGTGCTGTTTGAATATCCGTGCGATGCAAGGCTTGCACGTCAAAGATGATCGGCTGCGCTGTGGGCACGATTTCTCCAGGCAGAGGATAGACGTAGGTGAAGGCCTTGGGCCTGAGTTGGTCAGGGGGCACAAATTGCAGAGTCGTGAATCTCCCCGCGTTGCGCGAGTCGATGCGATAGGTCACTAGCTTGCTTGAATCGGGGGACCAGAAGACTGCCGCGTGTTGCTCCACTCTTTCAGTCCCCTCGCGGACGAGAAGATCCGAAGAGGGCAGTGGCGTGGCGTAGTCCCACGATTTTTCGCCGTCCGTTGTTAACTGGGCCACTGTACCCGTCCAAAGATTGCGAAGGTAAAGATTGTATTGCTCCACAAACGCAGACCAATTTCCGTCGGGAGATACCTCCTCCCGTTCGGGAGGCAGTTTCTCCCGCAAGCACGCATAAGTTGAAAGAATGCAGGTCCAACGTTGGCCTTCGGCCGCAAAGCGAATAGCCGCCCGCTTTGCCCGGATCTGCCTCCTCGTTGCTTTCGACAGCTCCTCCGCCAGCTTCGCCTGATCGAAGGCGGGGCCTCGTGTGTTCTTTGTCGTATTGATAAGAACGAATTCCGTGTCGAGACCCGGCTTCTGATACCAGAATTGGTCGCTGTCCTCGATCCAGGTCGGCCTGATATCCGCCCCTTGGACGAGCTTCCCCAGATCACCCGTCAAGAACCGCGCTGCGCGCTCGTAGTCGGCGCGGGTGCCTTGTGCCCGGGCGGGCGCTGCACAGAAGAGGATTAACCCTGGAACAAGAACTTTCGCGAGCGGGGTCACGACTCTCATTTCTTAGCCTCCCCGTCCCATTTGTGAGCACGGAATTGTGGCTTAGGCGGAAACTTTTCAGTCGGTTCGGTTCGCATTTCCAATGAGAATTGAGGCTCTGGGCACAGCCTAGGAACCGATATAGTATACGCACGCGGATACTATGGCTCGCGCTCGTTTTCTAGTTCTTTTGCACATTTTGCCGACCTGCCTTCACTTTGGGTCCCGGTCATCGTAGCGCAGTGTCCTGTGGTGATAAGCCAGTATGCGATCCAGCGCTTGCGGATCCCCTCGGTTCGTTCGAGCAGCTCAGCGTCGGCCTCCTTTTGTGCCTACGGCAATGCGAACTGGGAATTCGATGAACACGGTCTGATGCGCGCACGCTTTGCCTGCATCAAGGATTTGACCATCAAGGAATCCGAACGCAAATATAACTGGCCGCTTGGATGCCCGCACAACTGACGAGCTGGAACCGGCATACCTCAGCGCGAGCTTTTCAGGGCGATCGCTTGCTCCGTGCAAGCCTCTCAACGCGAAAGAGCGAGATGCTCCGCGTGTCAATGCGAGAAGGGATACATAGCCCAGCCGATGCCCACGCCGATCAAGAGGAAAAGAAACAGCGTCCAGAGGATGTACTTGAGGCGCTCCTTGGGCTGGCGCCGTCCCAAAAACCCGAAGGCAACGGAAATCACCACGGCAAAAATCACCAGCGCCTGGAAGTGGCTGAGCTGCAGTGCCAGCATCACGGCAAAAAAGCCCATTGTCCTCAACGCTGTCATGCTTTGCATCCTCGCGCCGCTTCGTAAGCATGCAACGCCGCCAGCAAATTAAACACGCCGGCAGTAGCCAGGAACCTGGTCCCATAATCGCCATCGGCGTGCGATACGTCCGGCCCATTCGTTTCGAGGGATCTGGCTACCAAATAAAAGCTCCCGGTGCCCAAATCGGCGATGTAGCCCAGCGAATCGAAAGCGTCATTCCCTCGCGAGGTGAAAAGATTTCCTCGCATCCCGGCACCAACCCAGACGAGCACGCCGACGGTCACAAAACAAATGATCGCGCGGCCCCACATTTTCAGCAGGGCATGACCGAGCCCGGGCACGAGCCAACCCGCTGCGCCGACCAGTAAAGCGATGGTGTCGTGCTTGGAATCGCGCGCCCGACTTACTGGTGCGGGCGCGGTTGTTTCTTCAGCCATTCTTTTCCTTCTTCTCCTAGACTATGCGAGCAACGGTAGAATTTCGTTTTGCACGGCGCCGGTGACGCGCGCTTCTTTTTCGTCAATATAGACGTTCACTTCGGTGCGCACTCCAAATTCGGGGAGATAAATTCCCGGCTCGACGGAATTGCACGTATGTGCGATGAGATGGCGCGCGTCGTGCGTTTCGAGGCCATCCATGTTCACGCCGTTGCCATGAACTTTTTCGCCGATGCTGTGGCCCGTGCGATGAAAGAAGTATTTCCCGTATCCGGCTTTTTCAATAACGCCACGGGCGGCCTTGTCCACCTGCCAGCCCTCGAGCGGTTTGCCCTTCGCGACGTGAGCGCGAATCAATTCCACAGCCTGGTCGCGCGCTTTGCGCACCACGGCAAAAATCTTTGAATATTTTTCCGGCACTTTCGCGCCGAGATAGCCCATCCAGGTCACGTCGTAATAAACGCTTCCCGGCGTTTTTTTCTTTCCCCACACATCCAGGAGCAACAAGTCGCCTTCGCGGATGGGCGCCGCGGAATCCGCCGTGGGACCGTAGTGCGGATCACTGGCGTGGGCGTTCACGGCGATGTCGGGGCCTTCTTCCGCCCAGATGCCCGCAGCTTCAAACTCTTTCAGAATCCACTGCTTCAAATCGTATTCCGTCAGTAATTTTTCCTCGCGGACGCATTTAGCCGCATGCTCAAAGGCGTCGCGCACAATGCGGTCGATGATGACTCCAGCAGAAAAATGGGACTCCTTCTGCGCAACAGTCCAGCAGGCTTCGTATTTTTGTACCAGGTCGGCGGAACTCACCACTTTTGCTCCGGCGCCGCGAACGAGCTCGACTGTGCCCGCATCTACCATGGCCACGTAAGGAATTTCGTTTTTCGGCGAGTACTGCATGGCCACTTTTTTCGCACGGCCCAAAATCTTCTTGAGATTTTTGCGCAGTTCGCCTTGCGCGGCGTAATACAGTGTGTCTCCGGGCAAAGCGGCGAGCGACTCCGATTCAATCTTGTGGACTAGCTTCTTCGGTTCGCCCTTGGCGGGCACGAAGTAATACCAGCGGCGCGTGCGCATACCGTTGGGCAGTTGCAAGATGTTCTGCGCGATGGGATCGCGACCGCGAAAATCGTAAAACAGCCAGCCATCGAGCTTGGCGTTGCGCAAATCATTTTGAATGCCTTGGATGTTTGCACTCATTTGAAGTTTCCAAGAAAAAGCAGATTCCTCGTCCCGCAAAATCGTCCGGGACGCAGAACCCGTGTCGCCAGCGGCTCCTCGGAATGACAAGTTATAGCGCATTTTTTCATTGGTCAGGCTTCCTCGGCAAGTAACGCCTGGATCTGTTGTTGGGTCACGCCGCGAATCTCGATGCGTTTGGTGCGGCTACGATCGCCGCTGAGAATTCTAACAGCCGACTTCGGCGTTTTCAAAAGTTGCGCCAAGAATTCGATCAGGGCTTCATTGGCGCGATTTTCGACGGCCGGAGCCTGCAAGCGCACCTTCAGCGCGCCGGCCATTTCTCCGGCAACTTCATCTTTGCTGGCGCGGGGCTGGACACGTACGGAGAAGATCGTCCCGCCCTCGCGTTCTTGAATTTCTAACATTTTCTGTTTCTACGGCTAGAGCTACGCCCCCTTTCCCTGGATTTTCGTATGGGTTGATTTTAAAGGCAGATCGAGTCGTTTGTTTTGACCCAGTGTCGCAAATGTTGAGTCTAAGAAGGATAGTGGCGTTTGGCGTGGCGGCGAGAAACCAGGGCCAGAATGGGAAGAGATCATGTACACCCCGGCAGTTTTCTAAGAATGGCAAATAAAGGACTTACATCGAGGCAATAAACCGGTCTGGTGGCATGACCATTGACCGAGATGAGCATGCCGGGCCTGCTTAGGAAGTAAGGCGCGGCGCGAGCGCATAAGTGGACTGCCAGTGAAGTGCTTTTGATTCCTGCGGTTAGCAAGTATACAATTCGCCTGCCTGGGGCGGGTTTTAGTCTTTCGCAGTCAGTGGCGTGTTTGCCGCGGGATAGGCAGCATGGGGGAATCGGCGATCGCCCATGCTATGAACGCGTGGGCGGATGATTTTCCGAGCCGCCCTCGCCTGGGATGGCTTAGTCAATGTTCGGACCGCCGCCAAAGACCTACTTACTGCGTCGGGCTTTGTACCGTGTCCCGGCGGTTTTGCAGGGTCCGGTTCTCAACCATAACCAGATGGCTAAAGACCCCGGCCGAAAAAACGCAGCGGGATTTCTCGCTGCGCTCAATATGACGCTCGGTGAACGGCTCAGGGCAAGGCAAAAGCCCTCAGGCAGGAATGCCTGTGCCACGAAGAGCTACCAGGCGCGTTCATATTGGACGGGGGGCTGGATTCTTTCGCCCAGGATTTGGGCCGCGCGGCGCGGCCAATAGGGATCGCGTAGCAGCTCGCGCGCCATGATGATCAAGTCTGCTTGACCCACTCTCAAAATTGTTTCCGCCTGCTCCGGTTCGGTAATCATGCCGACCGCGCCGGTGGCAATTGCTGCCTGCTTGCGAATCTGCCCAGCGAATCCTACTTGATAGCCCGGCCCGACGGGAATCTGCACTCCCGGCACGAGGCCGCCGCTCGACACATCGATGAGATCAACGCCGAGGGTCTTCAATCGTTTGCTGAGCTCGATGGTTTGGTGCAGGTCCCAGCCGCCTTCTTTCCAGTCGGTCGCGGAAACGCGAACGAACAGCGGCAATCTCGCGGGCCAAACTTCGCGGACTGCCTCTATCACCTGGAGGAGAACGCGAATGCGATTCTCGAAAGTGCCGCCAAATTCATCCTGGCGAAAATTGCTCAGCGGAGAGAGGAACTCATGCAGCAGCTAGCCGTGAGCGGCATGAATTTCCAATACTTCACAGCCCGCTGCGAAGGCGCGCTCCGTGGCTTTTCGAAACGCGTCCACGATTTCGCAGACCTCGCCCGCCGTGAGCGCGCGCGGCATGGGATAGTGCTTATCAAAAGGTTCGGTGCTGGGAGCAACCGGCTCCCATCCGCCTTCCTCGGCCATGACTTTCTTGCCGCCGAGCCAAGGAGGTTTGGTGCTTCCCTTGCGGCCCGAATGCGCAAGCTGCATGCCGGCAACGGCGCCTTGTTTGTGGACAAATTCCACAATGGGCCGCCACGCGTCGACATGGGAAGCGAGATACATGCCGGTGTCGGCAGGCGAGATTCTGCCGCGCGCTTCCACGGCGGTCGCTTCGGTAAACACCAGCGCGGCACCTCCCACGGCGCGGCTTCCCAGATGCACCAGATGCCACGGCTGTGGATGACCATTCACTGCGGAATATTCGCACATCGGCGAAACAACAATTCTGTTTTTCAGTTGGATTTCTCGCAATCGAAAGGGCGTGAATAAGGTGGCCATTACAAAAACCTCTCGGATCCTTAGTTGGCTGGGTGAGAATGAAAAGCGAAAAGAGATTTCTCATCGCTCGCACTAACCGTGCTGGTGCATTGGTCCAGCCATGATCCCTCAGGCCTAAACGCCTGAGCTACAGCTCGGCATGACACCTAGGCACAATCCAAGCGAGCTTCGGCGAGCAGGAAGCGGCGGCAAGCCGCCGCCCTCTCCCCCAAAAAACCGTCGACGCTACATGCGACCTCCGAACAGCGCCGTACCGACGCGCACTTCGGTGGCGCCCTCTTCGATGGCCACTTCGAAATCGTGGGACATCCCCATGGATAAAACAGGCAGGGGCAGGGCAAGCTTGGCGCGCAGTTCGTCGCGCAATTCGCGCAAACGGCGAAAATAAGGACGAACGGCGTCGGCCGGAGAAACGGCGCCGGGCTGAAGCCCAGCCTCTACTGGCGGGGACGGGCTAAGGCCCGCCCCTACAGGCCCGAAAAAGGGAGGAATGCACATGAGCCCGGCGAGATCCAAGTGCGGCAGCGCGGCTACTTTTTCCGCCAACTCGGGAAGCGCGGCGATCTCGACACCGCTCTTGGTTTCTTCTTTTGCCACACGAACTTCGATGAGCACACGAAGGTTGGCAGGAAGGCCTGCTTCCGCCCTGGCGCGGTCTAATTTTTGTGCAACCGCCAGATCGTCGACAGAATCCACGGTATGAAACAGCTTGGCTGCTTTCGCGGCTTTGTTGCTTTGCAAATGACCGATCAAGTGCCACGTTGCGGACAAATTGTTAGTGCCCACGCGCTTGACTTCCCATTCCTGCACGCGGTTTTCGCCGAAGTGCCTTACGCCCGCTTGAAAAGCTTCCTGGATGGCGATGGCTGGATGGGTTTTCGAGACGCCAATGAGGGTAATGTCTTCGGGGCGGCGACCGACCCGGGCGGTGGCAGCGGCAATTCTTTCTTGAATCTGAAGCAGGTTTTGTCGAATCGAAGTGGTCGCCATGGTTTACCGTTTGCCGTTTACAGTTTACCGTTGGCCGCAAGAGGGAGAAAAGCGGCGAATGCATGTCGCTAGCAAAGTCTTGCAAACCGAAAAGCAGATCCCTCCGCCGGGATGACAAGCTAATGATCGCGAGAGACGCGCAAACTCCACTTTCCGCAAAGCCCCAAACAGCAAGGGCAGCAAGGGCGCGCGGCGTTGCGGCGGCGAGCGACAGCAGTTAGACTGCTCGCAGGCAACTGTTGCGTCACGTTGCCATTGCAAACGAGGTGGATGTGCAGCCACCAGTCAACAAACGGCCTCTCGGCAGGCTGATCGCCTTCGAGGGAATCGACGGCAGCGGCAAGCGCACGCAAGTCGAACTCCTGGCCAACACGCTGCGCGCGCAGGGCCATTCGGTTTATTCGACGGGTTTCCCGCAGTACGAATCCTGGTTTGGCAGAATGGTCGGGCAATTTTTGAATGGTGACTTTGGCCCGCTGGAAGCCGTCGATCCGCACTTTACCGCCCTGCTCTACGCCGGCGATCGCTACGAAGCCAAGCCTAAACTGGAAGCGGCGCTGAACCACGGCCAAATTGTTCTGCTGGACCGCTACATCGGATCGAATCTGGCGCATCAGACCGCGCGCGCACCGGCCGACAAACAGACTGAGTTTCGCCGCTGGATTGAACACTTGGAGTACGGCATCTACGGACTTCCCCGGGAGGACCGCATTGTGTACTTGCGGGTGCCGCCACGCGAAGCGCAGGCGTTCGTGGTTAAGAAATCCGAGCGGGCCTACACTTCGGCGAAGCAGGACATTCTGGAGGCCAGCCTGCGGCACCTTGAACTCGCGGCAGGCGGTTACGACCTGCTCGCGCGCGAAGCTCCCTGGGTGACGATTGAATGTTTTGACGCGGCGCGCGGGGCGATGCGGGCCCCGAAAGAGATTGCGCAAGACGCAGGTATTCCAGAATGCGGGTCCGGGCGGCCGCTGATGGGCTTCGCAGAATTCCTGGGCAATGAGCACATCGTTGCGGCGCTGCGCGGCGCTTTGCGCAGCGGACGCGTGCCGCACGCCCTGCTCTTTACCGGATCGCGCGGCGTGGGCAAGTTCACGCTGGCCCGCATGTTCGCGCAAGCCGCAAACTGCGAGCGGATGACGGACGACTTTTGCGGCGAATGTGCGACGTGCCAGCGCATTTCTCTGCTTGCGCACCCGCAAAGGCTTATTGAGCAGGGCCTGGTGGAGCGGGGAGAGAGTGCCGACGCCGCGACGGTCGAGCGTGTTCCGCTGATCCTTCAGTCGCACCCCGACGTTTGGGGGCTGGTGCCCGATCCCGTGCGCCTGAAAAGTCCCGTGGCTCGGCCGATGCTGCGCATCGGGCAATTGCGCGCCGTGCAGCGCGCCGCGTATTTCCAGCCGATGGGAAAGCGCCGCGTGTTCATCCTGGACGGCGCGGAAACGATGCGTTGGGACGTCGCCAACGTTTTTCTGAAAATCCTCGAGGAGCCGCCGGGGTCGGCGACCCTAATTCTCACGGCGCCTTCGCCTTACGCGCTTCTGCCGACGATTGTCTCGCGGTGCCTGCAGTTCCATTTTGTGCCGCTGCCGCAGACGGCTGTGGAAAGGATCCTCAAGGAAAAGACGGAACGCAAGCCCGCGGAGATCAAGCTGGCGGCACAGCTTGCCGAGGGAAGCGCGGGGCTGGCCATCGAAATGGACGTTACAGCCGCGGCCCAAAGCCGCAAAAACGCGCTGCGCATCCTCGAACGGGCGGCGCAGGGGCAGGGCTTCGCGCAGCTGTTTGCCGACACTTCGGCGCTTGCCAAGGACCGCCAGTCTTCCATTGAGGATCAGATTGGGGTGTTTTACGGATTGCTCACCGACCTGTTGGAGCTCACCTGCAAACTAAAGGAGCCTGTTCTCCGCAACGCGAATCTCGCCAAAGAGCTGGAAGCACTCAGTAAATCCATTGATTCAGCTTGGGTAGTCCATGCCATTGCCGGTTTTGACGAGCTGTACGCCGGTGCGCGCCGCAACCTGAATCGCCAACTGGGGCTTGATGCGCTTGCCGCGTCGCTCGCACAGGCGCCTTCCGGCGGGCTAGAGCGCCATTTCTGATTTTTGCTGGATTCGGGCTGGCCTCGGTGGTGCAAAATCGCATACCTTGAAACCTAACGCGTTGCCCGCGCATCTTAAGAACAGTCACTCCACCCCTGAGGTGTTCTTAAAGGAGCAGCAGTCATGGTGAATCGCCGTATGTTTCGTCCGGGATTTGCGGACGTGAAGGAGCCAAGCGCCCCCCGCCCTCCGCATAATGGCCCGGTGCCCAACAAAAAACCTGCGCCCCCGGAAATCACGCACGCCGAAAACTTTTACTGGGTCAAGCAGATGCAGTCGCACACGCCGATGGCCGTCGTTCTGGAAGACGGCGAGGTGCTGCGTGGCACGGTCGAATGGTATGACCGCGATTGCATCAAGCTGACACGGCAAGGCAGCCCGAACCTGCTTATCTTCAAGCGGGTCATCAAATACGTCTACAAGGATGGCGAGGAATCGGCGCAAGGCGGGGAAGAGTAATCCTGCTATTCGTTGCTATTCGTGGATCGAGTGTCCTGCGGCTGCCCCGAAAGTGAGCAGCGCCTTTGCTGCCATAGACTTATCCTCATTCCAGATCTCGCACTCGGTGACAACGAAGTTTCTTCCGGCTCGAAGCACGCGCGCCTCCGACTTGATGCGTCCGCCAGGCACCGGCTCCAGGTAATTGATCTTCAGCTCGACGGTGGCGATTTCGGTTCCCCGCGGCACGACGGAGTAAGCGGCGATTGCGGCGGTGGTGTCGGCGAGCGCTGCCAGAATCCCGCCATGCACGACGCCATGAAGCTGTTTGTGGTGCGCGCGGACGTCCAACAGGAAAATGGCGCGGCCTTTCTCGACTTTTTCCACGTCGAAGCCGAGATGCGCGATGACCTGGCTTTCTTTCATGCGCTCGCGCACGAGTTCGGTGGCCCAGCGTTCGTCGGCGGATTGTTTGGTCTTCGTTTTCATAGCTTTCATCGACAAAACTTAAAAAGCCGTCAGACCGCCATCCAGCGGGATGGCCGCGCCGGTAATCCACGACGATTCCTCCGACGCCAGGAATACCGCCAACTCCGCAACGTCCATGGGCTTGCCGAAGCGCCCCAGCGGGATCGTGCCTACGCGTGATTGCTTTAATCTTCTGCCTTGTTCGCTGTCGTCGAATAAACCTTTCACCAATTCGGTTTCCACGATGGAGGGGCAAATGCAATTGACGCGAACATTTTCGTGCGCGTGATCGAGGGCCATGGCTTTGGTCAGCATGGTCACGCCACCTTTCGAGGCGCAATATGCCGCGCGATCCTTCATCGCCACCAGCCCGAGCACCGAGCCGATATTCACGATGGCCCCGCCGCCGACCTTGCGAAATTCCTTCAGCGCGGCGCGCGACATCAGGAACGGCCCTTTCAGGTTCACCGTGATGACGCGATCCCAGTCTTCTTCGCTGATGGTGTCGACGGTCGAAACGCTGAGCGTTCCCGCGTTGTTGACCAGCACGTTGACCTTGCCAAACTTTTTTGCGGTTTCGGCTACCGTCCGCTCCGCATCCTTCGCACGCGTGACGTCGCACTGCAACGCCAGCGCGGCCCCGCCCTGCTTCTTAATCTCTCCGGCAACTTCTTTCACTTTTTCTAGACGCCGACCGGCCACGGCCACGTTCGCACCCTGGCAGGCAAAAGCAAGCGCGGTAGCCCGGCCGATCCCCGTGCCTCCGCCGGTGATCAAGGCCACTTTACCTGCAAGTCGTGTCACGATTCTCCTCATGCGCGCGTCTAATAGGTGCGTCTGATAAGATGACACGCCACCGGGATTCGTCCCACCCGGTGCGCGCGACTCTAGCATTCCGGCTTACAGACCCGCAAGCAGCACCGACCGTCAAGGGTGCATTACGGGGTCGTACCAAGAAAGAATTGATGTATCGTAGCCGTTCCCAGAAAGGTTACGGAGCCGCAAAACCCAGATCATGCGCATTGGCATCACTTGCTACCCCACTTACGGCGGCTCGGGCGTCGTCGCCACCGAGCTTGGCATTGAGCTTGCTGCGCGCGGTCATGACATCCATTTCATCAGTTACGCCCCGCCCATTCGTTTGAACCTCGACAACGAGCGCATACATTTTCACGAGGTGGAGGTCGTCACCTACCCGCTCTTCGACCATCCGCCCTACACGCTGGCACTCGCCACGAAAATGCTCGAAGTCTTCGAGTCCGAGGCACTCGACCTGCTCCACGTGCATTACGCCATTCCGCACTCGGTCAGCGCGCTGCTCGCACGGTCGATGGCCGCGCCACGTAGGCTTCCGTTCATAACTACGCTGCATGGCACGGACATTACTCTGGTCGGCAGCAACCGCAGCTACCTTCCCATCACGAAATTCTCGATCGAACAAAGCGATGGCGTCACCTGCATTTCCCGCTATCTCCTGGGCAAGACGCTCAAAGAGTTCGACATCAAACGGCCCATCGAAGTGATTCCGAATTTTGTGAACTGCGATCTGTACAGCCGCGCGGCCGACAAAGGGCTGGCCGCGCACTGGGCGCCCAACGGCGAGCCGATTCTGATGCATCTCTCCAACTTCCGACCAGTCAAGCGCCTGACCGACGCGGTGGAAATTTTCACGCTGGTTCGAGCCAATATGCCTGCCAAGCTCGTGCTGATCGGCGACGGCCCGGAACGCGGCGCCGCGGAATATCTTGTTCGCAAGAACAAGCTGCAAAAGGATGTCTTCTTTCTTGGCAAGCAGGACGCCGTCTATCAGAAGCTGGCTGCCGCGGACCTTTTTTTACTTCCCTCGCAGCTTGAATCCTTCGGCCTCGCTGCGCTCGAAGCCATGGCCTGCGAAGTTCCCGTCATCGGCACCAACGCAGGCGGCATGCGCGAAGTCGTCGAGCACGGTGTGGATGGATACCTGGTGGAACCCGGCGATGTGCAGAGCGCGGCACGCTACGCCATAGAAATTCTATCGCGCGCCGACCGCGGGCGCGAAATGGGCAAGAAAGCGCGCGTCAACGCCAAGAAAAAATTCTGCGCCAACGATGTCATCCCCATGTACGAGGCCTACTATAAGCGCATCCTCTCCGAATCGTGAATCACTTGCGAGTCTTCTTGTGCTAGGCCTCAAGGAGAATAAGGTTCTTGGCTTTGTTTTGAAACGCTCGGTCAAAAGTGACTAGGGTGAGCCGGGACGCTTGTGCGAAAGCGGCAAGATAGGAATCGGCCCAATGCTTTGGTGAGGCTTGCGCTGACCGCGTCAGGCTCCGAAAGGCAATTTCAAGTTCACTAGGCTCGTCCAGGAAATCGACACGTTGGTCTTCGAGCCAGTGGTCGTACGCTTTCCAAGCTTCCTGCTGACTCTTTGCTTGGTCTGGCCCCATAACCGCCGGAGCACTTAAGAGCCGAAGCAGCCCGAGTTGTGTGAGACGGCAGAAGAAGAGACGCGAGGTTGGTGCCAAACCTTCAAACCATCGGAGCGCAGCCATGTGGTGGACGTGCCGATCATAACTCAGCGCCACCCAAACGTTGATGTCAGGGAAAAGAAATAATCTCGAAGATTCTTTCATTGTCCAGTTCGAGTGTTCCCGGCTGCCTAGATCTAATGATTGGAAGCTTAACTCTTTTTCCCCGGCGGCGCGGGCGACCCCTGAGCACCTGCTCGACCCCGCGTAGGATCAATTCCTTTGCCGAGCTACCTTCGCTCGCGGCACGGCTTTTGAGGCGGCGGTAAACGGGATCCGGTATGTCAATGGTAGTCCTCATTATTCAATGCTACCATATTTATGGTTGAAGCAAAAAACGCAACTCTTAGCCCAATCCATCGCCTTTTGCACTTCGCTCGATTCCAACAATTATGGCTGCAACCCCTTGCATAGGAAGCTAAGCCTTTTAGAATCAACATTTACGAAAAAAACTAGGGGGTGGGGTGAGCGCATAGTGACGCGCGACTTCGGAAGCGTAGCGCGCGCCGAGGTGCTCGCGGTTCGCGGCCAGCCAGGTGCTCAAGCGCGTTTCCCCGGTCGATGACCCTTGCGGAGCCAGCAGACCGGCCATGAGGCCCTGATATTCCTCCCAGGTGAGGACGACGTCGTGGACGAACCAGCCGGCGACGCGCGTAGCGAGGTACGCCGCAGCGGCCGGTACGCGAACCGAGCGGATGCGCCGTCGGAGCTGACCGGCAATCAGATTCACCAGTTCCTCGAACGTGAAAGTCTCGGGGCCAACGGCGTCGAGGACGGCATTCCCTTCCTGTGCCACTGCGTCGGCGATCAGCCGCGCCATGTCCTCCACGTAGATGGGGCGAATGCGATAGCGGCCATCGCCGGGAATCCCAAACACCGGAAAGTGGCGCACGAACCACGCGATGTTATTGATAAGAATGTCTTCGAGGCCGAAGATGACGGTAGGGCGAAGAATCGTATAGGCCAGTCCTGACTCCATCACCACCTGCTCCAGCTGCGCCTTTCCCTTGTAGTAGCCCAGCGGTGATTCAAGCCAGGGATTGGCGATGCTGACGTGAACGATGCGCTTGATACCTCCTTTCTTCGCGGCGGCGATCAACGTGCACGTATTTTGCACCGCTGCTTCGAACGTGGAGCTGCCCCGAGGAAAACGCACCCAGTAAGTATTGATCAGCGTGGAAGCGCCGCGCAGTGCTTCCGTTAGTCGTTCCGGACAGTCGAAGTAGTACGGGAAAGTTACAACCCTGTCACCAAAGGGATTTTCGCGTTCCGGGCGATTGGTCAGCGTGCGGATGCGGCAGCCGCGATCAAGCAAGATTCCAGCCGCGTACTTCCCCGTGTAGCTGAACGCGCCGGTGATCACGATCGTTTCGTTTCGAGCGCTCTCGATTTGCGTTTGCCGCTGGCTGGTGTGAGGACACATGGTTCTTCTCTGTGATCTCTGTGCGCTCCGCGCTGAAATCAACAGCTCGGGATTGCTCTATTCATCGCGACGGACCCGCTGCCACGCTGGACTTGTCGCGAGGTATGAATCGGAAGAGGATGATCGCGAGCAAGGTCAGTGCCATGACGAACCCGATGATGGCGTGCTTCAGCTGAGTGGCCATGTCAAAGACCAGGTTCGTCCCGGATGCGGAGTCCGGATTGTAGTCCAGGGCAAAGATCAGTGGCACAAGCACCAGCGTGACATTGGAGAAGGCCAGCCAAAATCTTGCTCGCTCTGCTGTGCCGCAAAGCTCCATCAAGAGGGCATTCAGGTGCGGCTTTACGTACGCCACCAGCGCCAGGGACAGAACCGCCACGAGCCCAACGTCAGTCAGAAATGCCGCCGTGGGATGCATAACTGGGGTGCTCCTTTCTTTTTGTATCGAATCCTTCATGCCTTGCAGCAGCGCAGATCGCGCAAGCCGAAAGGCTCAGTCACTTTGAACTTTGCCCCACAGGGCACTGCGCCGCCGCGCATTTACGCCTTGCCGCAATCCACCGATAGCCTTTGCGCAAGAGCTCCATCGCCCCGGGAATCTTCGAAAACCACACTAGCGGCACGGCCCACCAGATTTCGCGGGCCAACTCGACGGCCGCGTCCGCTCCGCCGTAACGGTTTCCATCGCTCATGAGGAATTGCATTTCTTTCATCAAGTCTGCGTGCGACAAGCCCAGCAACTCCGCCACGCGGCGATCCTGCAGCGGCGCCAAGGCCATTCCGCGCCGCTCCAGGATCGGCGCCAGCCACCGCGCGATGCGCGTACAGAATTTGCAGTCCGCGTCCCAAAATAGCCAGCCGCGCGCGTGCCTTCCCTTTCCGTCCGTGTACTCACTCACCAGCGAAATCATTTCTCTCTTCCCTGCCTGCTATCTCGTTGCCGTCTTCATCCGGCTTTCTTGCCAAGCATAGTCACGACTTTCCCGCGCAACTTCAGCACGCCTTTCAGCGTACCCGCCGGCATATGAATTACCTCGTCGAACAATCCAGTCATCGCCATCAAGAATTCCCTCATATCGGTCAGCCGCTCCCGGGTGTAGGCGTCACCCTGCGGATTCGCCTTCACTTCCTGCACACATTCGTCGAGCACGCGGAGCGTGGGATCGATTTCCCGGCGCTTTCGTTCTTCGGAAATAATGCGGAAGATTTCCCATACGTCTTTGATGGATTCGAAGTGGTCTCGCCGGTCGCCGAGCACGTGGACCACGCGGACGATGCGCCAGCCTTGCAACTCGCGCAGGCTGGTGCTGACATTCGAACGCGCCACAGCCAGGGTTTCGGCGATCTCGTCCGCTGGCAGGGGCCGGGGCGAGAGAAACAAGAGGGCGTGCACCTGCGCGACAGTGCGGTTGATGCCCCAGCGGGTGCCCATTTCGCCCCAGTGGAGAATGAACTTCTGGGCCACGGGGGTCAGGGGGTTTTGCGTTGTTTTTGTATGTACGCTCATTTCTGTAATTTCTCTCTCTTCAGAAAATACAAAACAAATCGCCCGCTTGTCAAGCACTTTTTTCGCAGGAGTTTTGCGGACCTTTCCAGGCCTTTGCGGTTAACGCGCGGTCGCACCGGCGGCCTGCTTCCCGCCTGATGAAGCGCGGGACGCCGCGAGCCGAGGGCATCTCCAAACACCTCGGCCCTCTTCGATTCCAACTTCGTCAAAGAAATAAACGGAAAGACGACTGACGCCGGCGCTTCGGCCACATCTTGAAACATGCAACCGCGGTTGTTTTAGTAATTGAGGCTGAAATTGAGCAGGTGCCAGTGCACCAGGAACCAAAAAAATCCAACGCAGCCGACGGCAAGCAAGGTGTTCCAGATTTTGTACCAAACCCATTGCTGCTCGTCGCCCCAGGATTTGATGGCAGCGATGATGGTAATCAGCGCCCCGATCCCGCCAAGGACTCCGATCGCTTGCCAGAGGTGCAGCTTCCATTCACTGCCGGAGCCCAAGCCGCCCGGTTTTTCCAAAGCGTTCAGCACCAGCGTCAGACAGGCCAAATAGGCGATGTCGACGAAGCACGCGACCCTGACCCAGCGCCGCCAGCGTCGCGCGCCGTCTCCCAGCGTCAGCGTGAGCGGCTTGCCGTAATGTTTCCGAAGAATCGCGGCCACCGGCCAAAGCAGAATCGTCAACACCATGACGCCAACGCTGAACCCGATCACCACGTAATTGAATATCTGCCTGTCCAGGCCCCCGTCCACTTCCTGAAAGAGCATGAAGGGATAATCAATGTACACCATGCGCTTTCCGCTTTTATCCTTCACGAGGGCGATCTTTTCCGGTCCATCGACCGAGCGAAACAGCATCGGCGCCACTTCCTTGAAATGCCGCCGCTGCCCGTTTTCTTTCTTGAAGAAACCGTCCAGGTAAACCGTGTTGTCCTTAGGATCGAACACGAATTTGGCTTCTCCCAGCGTGGTGGTCACGGCCAGGATATTCGTTTCGAAGCGGCGGCTGATTTTGTAAGGGCCCGCCACGCTGCGCGCATCGTCCGCCGCAGTGGAAAGAGCCGGATCCTTTTCCGGAGCCGCTGGGAAATAGCGATCCATGAATTTCTGAAACAAATCGCCACGTGCATCGCCATGGTCGGGGCGTCCCGCGCTGTTGTAAGACACAAACAGGCCCACGTTGTCACCCGGCAGCAACAGCATATCGCTGTGGAACAATTCGGTGTCGCCGCCATGCCCGATCACCCGGTGGCCATTCATGTTTTGCTCGTAAAATCCGAGGGCCATGGCATTCATGCCCGCGGGCCAGCCTTCTTGGCGCGCGTGCATCTGGATGGCCGTCTCTGGTTTAAGGATTTGCGCGTCACCGTAGCGGCCGTTTTGCAAATGCATGATCATCCAGTGGGTCATCGATTCGGCGGAGGCGGAGAGCGAACCCGCTGGCGCTACTTCCACCCATTCGAACGGCTTGGGTTTACCGGAACCGAGGTCATATCCGTTGGACATGAAGGGTTTCAGCGTTTCTGGGAGCGGCTGACGGAACGTGGCGCGCGTCATGTTCAGCGACTTGAAGAAATGTTCTTCCACGTAATCGTCGAACGGTTGGCCGGAAACGCGCTGAACCATATAGGCCGCCAGGGTAGTCGCGTAATTCGAATAAGCAGGCACTGTGCCGGGTGGAAAAATCTGCGCGGGCAAATGCGATGGCAGGTATTTGGCCATGGGCGTCAAATCGTTCTGGGAACCGACAAAGAGATCCTTGATGGTTTCTTCGAGGCCGGAGCGATGGGTCATGATGTCGCGCAACGTGGTGGGCTTGCCAAATGTTGGCGGAATCTTGAAGTCGAGATACTGGTTTACGTCCGTGTCCAGATTCAGCTTGCCCTGCTCAACTTGTTGCATCACCGCCGTCCAAGTGAACGTCTTCGAGATGGAGCCTGGGCGGAAAAGTGTATCCTGCGGAGACACTGGCGTTTTCTTCTCGGCATCGGAGTAGCCATAGCCTTTCTCGAAGAGAACTTTTCCATCTTTCACGACAGCGATGACGGCGCCGGCGATGTCGGCCTTCTCAATCTGCTGCGGCACCAACCCGTCGAGAAACGCGGAAAGATCGGCCTCGGTCAGTTCCTGGCCATGCACCGCAGCTGGCGGCGCATTCGTAGCCGCTGCGCTTCCCGAACTCTTCTTCGCCGCAGGAGCGCTTTTGGATGCGGCCGCTTTTTGCTCTTGCGCACCGAGTTGCGCAGTCAGCAAGCCACATCCCGCCAAAAGCAGAATCGCGCTGCGCAGAATCCGTGGATGCCCGTTCATCATCTTCGTGTCTCCGTATAGACTGATCTTTGCATGGAAAATGCGCTGTGAAACGTTTGGTGCATTGCCCCAAGGGAAGCATCGATGCGCGACACTCTAGGCGGCAGCCGCACCGCTGTCAAGCCACATTTGCAAGAGAAATCAGCCTTGGCGTGGAATACAACGCGCGTTGCACATTGTTCAGACGCAGGAATAACAGCAGGTTGACCGATAGGCTAGAAACTTACTTTCTGACTTCCTGAAGCGCCGGAACCAATTCCGGAATGTCGATGCGAATCACGGTGCCTTCGCTCTGCTGGCTTTGGATAACGAGCTGAAAATCGGCGCCGTAGAGAACACGCAAGCGTTCGCGCACATTGCTCAAGCCGATTCCCTCCACGTAAACGTGCGGCAGTTTTTCTTCGGAAATGCCCACACCGTTGTCTTCAATCTCGATGCGCAGACGGCCATCGTGACTGGCAGTGCGCAATTCGATTTTTCCGCCGCCAATTTTCGGCGCCAGGCCATGCTTCAAGCAGTTCTCGACAATCGGCTGCAACAGCATGTTGGGCACAAACGCTTCCAGCGCCGCGTCGTCGACGTGCTTCACAATTTCCAGATTTTCGCGGCCGAACCGCGCCACTTCGATGTCCAGATAATCGTCGATGAACTGCAATTCCTCGCGGAGCGGCACAAACGTTTCGTGCTTGCGCAGCAGTCTGCGCAGAATGTTGCTCAGCTTCAGCACCACGCCGCGAGCCGCGTCCGGGTCGAAACGAATCAGCGAGGTCACCGTATTCAGCGTGTTGAAAAGAAAGTGCGGATTGATCTGCCGCGACAGCGCGTCCATGCGCGCCTTCAGCAGGAGCTGCTGGTGGCGCTCGAGCTTCATTTCGTTGCGCGTGTTGTTCCAGATTTTCAGCGGTGCGGCCACCGACATCAGCGCAGCAATCACCGCAAGCACCAGCCACCAGTCCCACTTCGCATGAATGGCGAACAGCCATTTTGGTTTCGTCGCCAGCACGAGCGCGACACGTCCCACTTCCAGCCCCACGCAGGTCGCGAGCGGGGCCATCTCCCAGGACAATTCGGCCTTCCGCAACAGGCGCACGGTGGCCTTGGGAATGTTCAAAAAAGTGAACGGCCCGAAATTCCAAAGATCTTCTTTGTTCGGAATGGCTTGGCGGATCAACCCGCCCAGCAAGCCCGCCGCAGATGACGCGGGCATCGCCAGCCATTCGCGTCCCACCAAAGCGGGAATCGTGATAATGGCTCCCCCGATCGGTCCCACGACGCGGCCGCCGAGCAAGCCCATCAGGAACGCGCCTTCGAGCGACATATCGGCGAAGGAATAGGCGGCGCCACCAATCAGGCGAAGAGTCACGCCCAAAATCAGCGGAGGCACCATGAACAGCATCAATTTCAATTTTTGATCAGGGTCGCGCTGCTCCGTGAACAACACGCGCCGCAGGGTGTTCCACCGAACCAGGAGTGCGGCGAAGGAGGAGGCCACCGCCACCTTTAACAGCAAGGTGAAGAGGAATTCGCGAACTGTGGTAGCGGAATCCATCGGCGGTTCGTGCCTCAGGTAACGCTAGCCAATCCGCTCGGGGAAGTAAAGCGAGTTGGCCAAAAGGGAAAGACAGGGCAGCGACTCAATTTTGCGGTTAGGCAAGGTACAGCAGCGGACATACAATGACCGCGAGGGTACAATCCGTCATAATGCGGTTTTTCTTCACGCTTCGGCTGGTATCTTTGCTTCAGGCGTCCGCAGAACCTCTGCAGCATCAACTTGACCGCGGCTCTTACGAGACGCAGTGGCTCTTCAGAAGCTGAAGATCCTCTATGAACCGCCATCGCCTGAAAGTTATCAGGCATTCTTTGTTTATGGCGATGGCTCTCTTGCTTGGCAGGCATATCCCAAGCGACCGATGTCCTTGACGGCAGTTCCGACGTGTCGAAGCAAAGTCAGCTCCGAGCAGATTAAGAGTCTGGTCCAGTTGTTGATCCACAGGCATTTCTTGGATTTGCCAGAGAAACGATTCATCTTCGTGCTCGCTGCACAAGGAAAAGAAGAATTAGAATTACACACAATCGCTATCGATGATGGCGTTGGAAGAGCGGTCAGAGCTTTCCGCACCGGAATGTATGCAGGCAAAGAAGAATCCATTCCCCCCCTGACTTTTCGTCGGTGGAAAGGAACTGAAAGACTTCAAGGACTCGGCATTTCCCACTTCAGAGAAGACTTGCCATTTCGCTCCGGCAATCAAGTTTTGGGACTGATTTTTCCACTCCAATGCATCACGAAAACGTGCAAATAATTTGCCATGAGCTTGATTAACGGGGTTGGCGGACCAAACGGCGAAAGGGTCCGAATCGTGGTTCCTGCTATACTGCTCGTTTCCCATGAGAGCGAAATTGGGACAGAGTAAGCGTTCAAGCAATAAGAGCGCGGGCGTGCGGAAGGTCGCGCGGGCGGATCTTCCAACGCGCTATGGCCGCTTCACGATCTTTGGTTTTCAGGGCCGCGGAAAAAACGAAGAAGCGGTAGCACTGGTTCGCGGAAATCTGAATAGGAAAACCGCGCCGCTGGTACGCGTGCACTCGCAGTGCCTGACGGGAGACGTGCTCACTTCCCTGCGGTGCGATTGCCGTTCGCAGCTCGAACTCTCGATGAAGAAAATCGGGCAGGCACCGTCGGGAATCTTGCTCTATCTTCCCCAGGAAGGTCGTGGCATCGGCCTGATGAACAAGCTTCGTGCTTATCAATTGCAAGACGGCGGGATGGACACGGTGGAAGCGAACGAAAAGCTGGGATTCGCCGCAGACGCGCGCGAATATGATTTCACCGCGCAAATCTTGAAAAAGCTCGGCGCCAAGCGCATCCGGCTGCTTTCCAACAACCCCGAAAAGGTGCGGCAACTGGAACAAGCGGGAATTCGAATCGTGGAGCGCGTGCCGTGCCAGCCGCGCGTGTCAAAAATCTCGCGTGCGTATCTGAAAACCAAGAAACGCAAAATGGGTCACCTGCTCGAAGGAATTTAGCCGCCGCCTACGAATTGCACGATTTCGTAGCGATCGCCAGGCTGAAGGCTGGTCTTCTGCCAATCCGGCCGGGAGAGAATTTCAAGATTGCGTTCGATGGCCACGCGACCGGGATCCAGGCCCATTTCTTGGAGCAAGTCCGTGACTGTGGAGCCGGGCTTAGCTTCGCGTTGCTCTCCATTGACGGTAATCGTAAGCATAAACAGCATTCCTTATGATGCTGAGGGCACCCGCGGCTTGGCGCGCAACTGAAAACGCAAACGAGCGCGAGCCTTTCCCTTGGAGGCTTCCAGGACCAGCGCCACCTCAGGTCCGACCAGAGACGGCATTTCAAATTCAAGATTCGTGCGCCCGAGCGAACCGGTTTCGGCGGAAAATCCAGCCGGCTGCGCCGCTCCTTCCACGCGAGCCATCACCGTGGCCCGTTCAACCGGCTTATTCGCGGCATCCAGCACGACGATTTGCAACATAGCGCGCTTGCCGGTGAGCCAGTTTTTGGCATTGAGCAGTTCCAAGTGAAGCGCAGCCTCTGATTTGGCAGCAGCCTCGGAGTGAGGAGGCGGCATTTTTGCGTCACCGGGAATCGTCAAGCGCAGCTTGCCTGAGCGAATTTCATCCACCACGCTGCGATGCTGCGTGTCCACGCGAAGCTTCAGAGCCTGCTCGCGGTCCGCGTTGAGCGGAAGCAAATCCTTGAAACTGTCCGTGCGGCGATGAAGCACGTGCCCGCGCAAATAAACGGTCGTATCAATAAGCGCTTGTGCGGTCCCGCGCTCTTCGGTCTGGACGTGGTAGGTGGCGCCGTCGACGGTCACGTTGGAGTTGTGGCCAAATTGCATTTCCGTTTCCGCCCTGCCATGCGCAGGCTGGAGCAAGCCCAGCAGGTTTCGCCCGAATTGACCGAGCGCCTCCCAAATCGATATTATAGCAATTTGACTATGACGGATTCCGGCTTACGTACCTATGCTCCACTTTTCCTACACCTGCTGATTGCCACCGGGCTTGCTGCCGCTCTGACGGTGGCTTCTGTGGTTGTGGGATGGCGCCGTCCGAACCGGGCCAAGCAGCAGGCGTATGAATGCGGCATGGAACCCACAGGTGACGCGCGGGAACCCTTTTCCGTTAAGTTTTATCTTGTGGCGATGGTTTTCATCTTATTCGACGTGGAAGCCATCTTTCTGTACCCCTGGGCCTACATCTTTCGCAGTTTACGCTGGTACGGCTTTGTGGAGATGATGATCTACATTGCCGTTCTTCTGGTCGGCTATCTCTATCTCTGGAAAAAGGGCGCGCTGGACTGGCACAAATAACGGCGCTCGTGAGATTGGAAATTGTGACGGAGTCTTCCAGCCAAAACGCTAATGTTGTAGTCGAGTGCTTGCGGTCGTGGAACCCTCAGGCCATTGCGGAGGTCATCGAATTTCGTGATGAGACGACGATCGTCCTGCCGCGAGAGTTGCTGCGCGCCGCCGCCGAGCATTGCCGCGCAAATGCGAAACTGCAGTTCAACTTGCTGACGGACGCCACTTGCGTCGACCGCTACCCGGTTGAACCGCGATTTGAGCTGAACTACCACCTGGTGTCCATTCCCAGACGCGACAAGGTGCGTTTGCAGGTGTGCGTCAGCGGGCAAGATCCTGTGGTCGATTCGCTTGTCTCCGTTTGGCCCGGCGCGAACTGGCTGGAGCGGGAGATTTTCGACCTGTTCGGCGTTCGCTTTAACGGCCATCCCGATTTGCGCCGCATCCTGCTTCCCGAAGATTGGGAAGGCTATCCGCTGCGCAAGGATTTTCCCGTGGAAGGCTTCCGCGACGTGCCCAGCACGAGCGACCTCTTCAAGAAAAGCAGCATGCTATGACCACCGTTGACACCGTTACGGGCACAGCAAAAACCATGGTCCTCAACATGGGACCGCAGCACCCGTCGACGCACGGCGTGCTGCGCATTTTGCTGGAGCTCGACGGCGAAACGGTAGTGAAAGCCGTTCCCGACATCGGTTATCTGCACACTGGCATCGAAAAATCCTGCGAAGACAAAACCTACTCGCAAGCCATCACGCTCACCGACCGCATAGATTACTTGAATCCGCTGGGCAACAACCTGGTGTATTGCCTGGCGGTGGAAAAGCTGCTCGGTCTGGAAGTGCCCAAGCGCGCGCAATACATCCGCGTGCTGACGGTCGAGTTGCAGCGCATTTCCTCTCACCTCGTGTGGCTGGGGACGCACGCCATCGACCTGGGCGCGATGTCGGTGTTTCTCTATTGCTTCCGCGAGCGCGAAGAAATCTTGAAAATTTTCGAGATGTTCGCCGGCCAGCGCATGATGACCAGCTACATTCGCATCGGCGGCGTGGCGCTAGAGCCGCCCGCGGGTTGGCGTCCGGCGGTACGAAAATTCTTGAACATGATGCCCAGCCGCGTGGATGAATACGAGGAGCTGCTGACGAAAAACCCTATTTGGGTCCGCCGCACCAAGGACATCGGGTACATTTCTCCGGAAGACGCGATTGCCTGGAGCATGACCGGCCCGACGTTGCGCGCGGCAGGCCTGGCGTACGACAACCGCAAAGTTTTCCCTTATTCAAGCTATGAGGAATTCAACTTTGACGTGCCCACGCGCACGGAATCGGATTGTTACGCGCGGTACCTGGTGCGCGTGGCGGAGATCCGCGAAAGCCTGAAAATCATCCACCAGGCCATGGAAAAAATCGCCGACGAGGGGCCGATCACCGCGGAAGCGCCCGGAATCATCCCGCCGCAACGCGAAAAAATGAAGACGGAGATGGAAGCGCTCATCTACCACTTCAAAATTTTCACTGAGGGATTTTCTCCGCAGCCCGGCGAGGCGTTTGTTGCCGTGGAGTCGCCGCGCGGCGAGCTGGGCTGCTTCGTGGCCAGCGACGGTTCGCCCAAGCCGCTTCGCGTGCATTTCCGCTCCCCTTCGTTCATCAATTTGCAGGCGCTGCCCAAGCTCATCGAAGGGCAGTTGATTGCCGACGTGATCGCGTGCATCGGGACGATTGACATCGTGCTCGGAGAAGTCGACAGGTAGCCATGGAACTTTCCCCTAAACTTTCGGCGAAATTTGAAAAGCTGCAAACCAGTTATCCGGTGAAGCGCAGCGCGCTGATTCCCATGCTGATGTACGCGCAGGACGAATTCGGCTACATCAGCGACGAAATGATTGCGGAAGTCGCGCGGCGTCTGGACCTGAATAATGTCCAAGTCGAAGAAACGCTCGCCTACTACTCGATGCTGCGCCGCAAGACCATGGGCAAGCATCACGTGCAGATTTGCACCAACGTGGCATGCATGCTGAAGGGCGGCTACGAACTCCTGGAACGCGCGAAGAAGCGGCTCGAGATTGGCCACAAAGAAACCACGCAGGACGGCGTTTTCTCGCTCGAAGAGGTCGAGTGCATCGGCGCATGCACCGGCGCGCCAGCCATGCAGGTGAATTACGATTTCTACGAAAACGTTACGCCACAGAAGTTCGACCGCATCATCGAGGAACTCGACGCGGGAAGACGCCCGGCGCCAGAACCAGTCACTTCCGGCGCGCTGCACGACCGCAACGTCCTGGAGACGCCGCTCATCAGCCGGCGATGGGGCATGAAGGACTCGCACAAACTCGACGTCTACCTGATGCAGGGCGGCTATAAAGCGCTGGAAAAAGCGCTGAAAGAAATGACGCCGGAGTCCATTATCGAAGAGGTGAAGAAGTCGAACCTCCGCGGGCGCGGCGGCGCGGGCTTTCCGGCGGGAATGAAGTGGTCGTTCGTGCCGAAGGATTCGCCGAAAGCCAGATACGTGATTTGCAACGCCGACGAGTCGGAACCGGGCACGTGCAAGGACCGCCCGCTGATGGAAATGGATCCGCATCAGTTGATTGAAGGTATCGTGATCGCGGGCCGCGCCATCAACTCGCACCAGGGATTCATTTACATCCGTGGAGAATACCGTTACGTCCTGGACATCGTGGACGCCGCCATCGCCGAAGCGTACAACGCCGGCTACCTGGGAAAAAATATCCTGGCCACGGGCTTTGATTTTGATTTGCTGATTCACACCGGCGCGGGCGCGTATGAATGCGGCGAAGAATCCGCGCTGATGGAATCGCTCGAAGGCAAGCGCGGCTATCCGCGCATCAAGCCGCCCTTCCCCGCCGTCGTGGGACTGTATGGCTGCCCCACGATTATCAACAACGTCGAGACGTTGAGCGCCGTGCCTTCGATTATCCGCGAAGGCGGCGAAGCCTACGCCAATCGTGGCACGCCCCGAAACGGCGGCACGCGCCTCCTGTGCGTCTCCGGTCACGTCCGGAAGCCCGGCATTTACGAAATCCCACTCGGAATGAACATGAAGAAGTTTATTTACGAAGTGGCCGGTGGAATCGCCGAAGGAAAAAAACTGAAAGCGGTGATTCCCGGCGGAAGCTCCTGCCCGTTTCTCACCGCCGACGAAATCGACATCCCGATGGATTACGACGCACTCGCCAAAGCCGGCTCGATGCTCGGCTCCGGCGGCATGGTGGTGATAGACGGAGACACCTGCATGGTGGACATGGCGCGGCGCATCATGCATTTTTACGCGCACGAGTCCTGCGGCTGGTGCATTCCCTGTCGGGAAGGAACCATCTGGCTGCGCAAGACGCTGGAGCGTTTTCACGCGGGACTGGGGCGCGAAGAAGACATCGATCTCATCGCCGACCTTGCGAAAAACATGCTGGGCCGGACGTTTTGCCCGCTGGGTGACGCCGCAGCCATGCCGACCATCAGCATCATGAAAAAATGGCGCGGCGAGTTTGAAGAGCATTTGAAGGGACGTTGTGCCCACAAATCCGCGGGAGCGCTCGTTGGCGCCAGATAAAAGCTAAAAGGACAAGAGGCGAAGATTAAGGGGCTGGCGGTAAGGAATCATGCCAGATCAGAAACTCATCAAACTGAAGATCAACGACCGCGAAGTGCAGGTCCCGCAAGGTACGCTGGTCATCGAGGCGACGCGGCGCATCGGCACGGAAGTGCCGTCGTTCTGCTACTATCCCGGCCTGTCTCTTCAGGCGGCGTGCCGCATGTGCCTCGTGGAAATCGAAAAAGCGCCCAAGCTGCAGACCGCGTGCACGTTGGTCGCGACCGATGGCATGGTCGTTCGCACGGACAGCGAACAAGTGCGCCAGGCACGTAAGGCCATGCTCGAATTCCTGCTGACCAATCATCCTCTGGACTGCCCCGTTTGTGACAAGGGCGGCGAATGCGAGCTGCAGGACATGGTGTTCCGCTACGGCGCCGACTCCAGCCGCTTCGTTGAAGAAAAAATTCACCGCCCCGAGGAAAAGTGGTCAGAGCTGGTGTACTACGATGCGCCGCGATGCATTCTGTGCTTCCGCTGCGTGCGCGTTTGTGATGAAGGCATGGACGTGAAAGCCCTCGGCGTGGGGATGCGCGGCGCGAACAGCGTGATCATCCCGAATCGCGGCGATCACCTCGAGTGCGAAGAGTGCGGCATGTGCATCGATATTTGCCCGGTGGGCGCGCTGACCAGCGGCACGTATCGTTACAAAACGCGGCCTTGGGAGATGCAATACGTCCCGACCGTGTGCGCGCACTGCTCGAATGGATGCAAGACCACGCTCAGCGTGCGCAATCACGAAATTCTGCGTGCCAACAACCGCGACTTGAGCGGCATCAACAAAGATTTTCTCTGCGTGAAGGGTCGCTTCGGTTTCGACTTCACCAGCCACGCGGAACGCATTCGCCAGCCGCTTCTACGCAAAGGTGACAAGCTGCTCCCCGTCTCCTGGGAAGAGGCAGCGCAAGCCGCAGCAACGATGCTGAAAGCCGCTTACGACTCCGGTGGCAAAGAAACCATCGGCTTTATCGGCTCCAATCGCACTTCAAACGAGGAGAATTATCTGCTGCAGCGCCTCGCGCGCGCGACTTTTGGCACCAACAACATCGATCATCACCGCAGCGCCGATTACGCTGGACTCATCACCGCGCTCGGCGAGCGCGCCGCCAATTCCCTGCTCACCATGGAGCAGTTGTATCAGTCGAAAGCCGTCCTGGTGATCGGCAACAATCCCACCAACCAGAATCCTCTGGTGGCCTGGCAGATTCGCAGCGGCATCCGGCATTTTGGCACTAAGCTGTTCCTCATCAATTCGAACGAAATCAAGCTGCAGCGCAAAGCCAAGCAGTTCGTGAGGATCTCGGAGGGTCAGGAACACGCCGTCTTGAAATGGCTGGGGCACGAAGAAGGACAGCTTGCGCCGGAACTTGTCGAGCAACTTGTGCAATTGAAGGCCGCGCTCGAAGCGGAAACGGACGTGGCCATTGTCTTTGGCGCGGAAGTTTCCGGCGCAGCCATCGCCACTGTCGTCACTTTTGGTTCGAAGCTGCCCGGCAAAACCCGCTACATGGCGCTCGGCGATTACGCCAATTCGCGCGGCGCTGCCGACATGGGCCTGCTGCCCGACCGTTTCCCCGGCTACGCGCACGTGGACGATGCGAGGGCGCGCGAAGCCTTCGAACAGCTTTGGGGCTGCGTGCTTTCGTCGCACCCGGGCCAGACTGGGCCGCAAATGGTGGAAGCCGCGCAGTCGGGAAAACTCAAAGCCCTTTACGTCGTAGGCGCCAATCCCCTGGTTCACTTTGGAAAGCCTGGCGAAGGGCGTGGCAAACTCGAACTGCTCATCGTGCAGGAAATGTTTTTGACCGAAACCGCCAAAGCGGGGGACATCGTTCTTCCAGCAGCTTCTGCGTACGAAAAGGACGGCACGGTCACGAACACCTCCGGCGAAACCCAACTTCTGCGCAAAGCCGCAGAAATGATGGGGCCGCGGAGCGATTTTGACCTGCTGCGCATTCTTTCGCATCAACTCGAAAAACAGGGACTCGGCAAGGCCTTCCATTACAAAACCCCTGACGCGGTGTTCGAAGAAATTCGCAAAATGGTGCCCGCGTACAATGTGCCTCTTGCGGGTTTGCTCACCGGCGGGGCGGAAGCCACGCACGTGCAATTTGCTCGCAACGGTCGCGCACCTTACGACGTCCCCGCCGGACTGATTCGCTCCGCGAACGACACGCTTTTCACCAGCGGCACGCTCACCCGTTGGTGCACGATGATGGAATCCTTGCCGGAGGCAGACAACTAGCCGTGCATCCGTTCTTCCCCACCAACGACGAACTAGGCATCGCGGTTGCCAAAATCGCAATCCTGCTTTTCATCGTGCTCACGGTGAATGCCTATCTGACGTGGTTCGAACGCAAAGTCGTCGCGCACATCCAGTCGCGCTGGGGACCGCATCGCGTTGGTCCGCACGGGTTGCTCCAGCCACTGGCGGATGGCTTGAAATTCTTCTTCAAAGAAGACCCCACGCCCGCCGGCGTGGACAAATTCGTGTATTACCTCGCGCCATTGCTTGCGCTGGCGCTCGCGCTGACTTCCATCGCCATTATTCCTTTTGGGCCGGATCCCATCCGATGGCGCGGGCACGACATCTATCTGGGAATCGCGCCGCTGAATCTGAATGTCGGCATCCTTGCGCTGTTCGCCATCACCGCACTCGGCGTTTACGGAGTGGCTCTGGCGGGCTGGTCCTCCAATAGCAAATATCCGCTGCTCGGCGGGCTGCGCAGCTCCGCACAGATGGTCAGCTACGAATTGGCGCTGACTATGTCGGTGGTCGGAGTCCTTTTGATGGCTGGTAGCTTCAACCTGCGCGACATCATTAATGCTCAGGCTCCGCCCGTTGGGCATCCCGACCATGGGATGTTTGGCTGGAACCTTTGGCCGCAGATCCTCGGCTTCTTCTGTTTCTTCATCGCGGCGGTTGCGGAGACCAACCGCGTGCCCTTCGACCTGCCCGAAGCCGAGTCCGAACTCGTCGCCGGCTTTCACACCGAATACGCCAGCTTCAAATTCGCCATGTTTTTCATCGCCGAATACACAAGCATGATCACCGTCTCGTGTCTCTGCACCATCATGTTTCTCGGCGGCTGGCTCTCTCCCTTCCCTGCATCCTGGACGATCACGCACTATTTGCCTTCGGTGATCCTGATTCCCTTCGGTTTGTGGGTCATCATGGACGGCTTCCGTTACGAAACGATTTTCGGACGGCTGGTTTTGCCTGCCGTGGGCACGGCCATCACCGCGTTCGGCCTCATTTTCATTGTGTTTCCCCACATCAATGAGTTTATTCAAGCGCCGTTTTGGTTCCTTTCCAAAGTGTTGCTCTTCCTGTTCGTTTACGTGTGGATGCGCGGAACGCTGCCGCGTTTCCGCTACGACCAGTTGATGGCCTTCGGATGGAAACTCTTGGTGCCCGTTTCCATCGTGAACGTGATTCTGACCAGCTTCGTGATCCTCGCGAAGATGCAGTGGGGTGCTAAATGACCACGCCGCTGCTTGTTTTCTTCGTCTTGTCCGCGCTCGCCGTAATCGGAGCAGTCAACCTGATTCTGCAAAAGCATCCGATTCACAGTGCGCTTTCGCTGATCGTGGTGATGGTGGCGCTCGCTGGACTCTATTTGCTGATGGGTGCGGAGTTCGTTGCGGCCGTGCAAATCATTGTCTATGGCGGCGCGATCATGGTGCTGTTCGTCTTTGTGATTATGTTGCTGAACGCCGGCGTGGAAGAACACACCAGTCTTTCCAAGCTGGCTGGTCCGCCCGGACTGCTGCTCGCCGCGGCGCTGGCGGCGTTCGTAGCCGCAACCATTGCGAGGTCAGGCGCGAGCGTGCAAGCGGCGACGCAAACTGGCGCGCTTTCTTCCACCAAGGGCATTTCCGAGATGGTTTTCAAGGATTTCGTATATCCCTTCGAATTGACCTCGTTCCTGATTCTCGTGGCGATTCTGGGCGCCACGGTTTTGGCGCAGCGGGAGAAAAGCTGAATGGTCCCGACGAACTATTACGTGATCCTGAGCGCGATTTTGTTTGGCCTGGGCGTGTTCGCGTTCATTTTCAAGCGCAACGTCATCACCATCTTCATGTCCATCGAATTGATGCTTAACGCGGTGAATCTGGCGTTCGTGGCTTTTAGCCAGGCGCTGGGCAAACTCGACGGGCAGGTTTTTGTGCTGTTCGTGATCGTGGTCGCCGCGGCGGAAGCGGCCGTGGGCCTGGGAATCATCATCTTGATTGCGCGCAACCGGCAAACGCTCAATGTCGAGCGCGTGGACCTGCTCAAACTCTGATGCCTGCACATCCGATGCTCGAGTACTTGTGGATTGTTCCGCTACTGCCGCTGCTTGGCTCCGCAGTCAACGGGCTGTTGGGCGCACAATGGCCCAACAAATACATAATCATCACGGCTATCAGCTCGACAGGTTTGGCGTTCCTCTGCGCGCTCGAAGCGGTCCGCGAGTTTTTCGACTCCGGCCAAGTCCTTTTCCACAAAGAGTACTTCACCTGGATGGCTGCGGGAAATTTCCGTGCGGGCTTCGATTTGCAATTGGACCAGCTCACCGTAGTCATGGTGCTGGTCGTCACCGGCGTTGGCTGGCTCATCCACATTTACGCCACCGGTTACATGACCCATGAAGGCGGCTACTACCGGTTTTTCTCTTACTTGAATCTGTTTATGTTCTTCATGCTCATCCTGGTGCTGGCCGCGAACTATGCGCTGCTTTTTGTTGGCTGGGAGGGCGTCGGACTGTCGAGCTATCTGCTCATCGGGTTTTACTTCCTGAGGAAATCCGCGGCGGACGCGGGCAAAAAAGCATTCATCGTCAACCGCATCGGCGACTTCGGCTTCATGCTGGGAATGTTCCTGCTGTTCCGCGCGTTTGGCACACTGGATTTTGCGCAGATCTTTGCCAAGGCCGATTTGTGGCCCAAAGATGCGACGGGACAGTTCGGCACGCTGACGATTGCGTGTCTGCTCCTCTTCATGGGCGCGACCGGAAAATCCGCGCAGCTTCCTCTTTATGTTTGGCTCCCCGACGCGATGGAAGGCCCGACGCCCGTCAGCGCATTGATTCACGCAGCAACCATGGTGACCGCAGGCGTGTACGTCGTCGCACGGTCGCACATTTTGTTTACGCACTCGCCCACCGCGATGCTTGTCGTGGCCATTGTGGGCTGCGCGACGGCATTTTTCGCCGCAACCATCGGCCTCGTGCAAACCGACATCAAGCGCGTTCTTGCTTATTCCACCGTCAGCCAGCTTGGCTACATGTTCCTGGCATGTGGCATCGGCGCGTTCACCGCGGGCATTTTCCATTTAATGACGCACGCGTTCTTCAAGGCCCTGCTCTTTCTTGCTGCCGGCTCCGTGATTCATGCCATCGGCGGCGAGCAGGACATGAACAAAATGGGCGGCCTCGGCAAAAAGATACGCTGGACCTATGCAACCATGCTGGCCGCGACTGTGGCCATCGCCGGTTTCCCGCCTTTCGCCGGCTTTTTCTCGAAGGATGCGATTTTGTTCGCCGCCTTTCAAAGCGCAACGGGCGGCCGCATTCTCTACGGCCTCGGGTTGTTCACCGCGCTGCTCACCGCGTTCTACATGTTCCGTTTGATCTTTCTCACCTTCAGCGGAAGACCGCGCTACGACGAGAAAAAAGTTCACGTGCACGAATCGACCTGGAGCATGCTCGGCCCGCTGGTGGTTCTGGCAATTCTTTCCGTGATTGGCGGCTGGTTCGCGCTGCCTGCATTTTTCCAGAGACCCGATTACTTCGCGAATTTCCTCGGCCCCGTGTTTGGCGTTCGCGAAGCTGTGGAAGCGGGCGGCGAAGCTGCTGTTCACCAGCTCGAACTGATTCTCGCGGGAGTGGCCGTGGTAGCCGCCTTGATCGGTTGGGCAGTCGCGTACTGGCTGTACGTCAGCAACCCGCGGAAGGCCGACGACTTGGCGAAGTCCATGAGGCCGGCGTACACCACTCTGCTGAACAAATTTTACGTCGACGAACTCTACGCCGCGTTCGTGGTGCGGCCGCTGCTCTGGCTTTCCACGAATGTGTTCTGGAAAGCTGCCGACGTTGCGGGCATCGATGGTACGGTGAACGGGATTGCGCATGGAGCTGCGGCGATTGGCGACACCGTGCGCCATTCGCAATCCGGCAACACGCGCAGTTACGCGGTGTGGGTCGTAGCGGGCGCGATTGTCGTGCTTGCTGTCATTTTCTTCTGGCCGAGCGCCAGCAAGACTGCGTTGGGGTTGGTGCACTGATGCTCTCCGGCGGACATCTCCTTTCGGTGCTGATCTTCTTCCCCGCCGCCGGCGCGCTCGCTCTGATGATGCTGCGCGGCGACGATTACAAATTCATTCGCGCTATCGCCATGCTTGTGTCCGTCGCAGAACTTCTCTTTTCGTTGATCTTGCTGCGCGGCGTGCCCATCGGCACTTCCGGATATCAGCTCGAAGAATTCGCCAAGTGGATCTCCGCACCGCCGATTCACTATCACCTTGGCGCCGACGGCATCAGCATGTTTCTCGTGCTGTTGACTACGTTCCTGACGCCCATTTCGGTTCTGGCTTCGTGGAGCAGCATCCAGCATCGCGTGAAAGAGTTCTTCGTGATGTTGCTGTTGCTGGAAGTCGGCGTCATCGGCGTCTTCTTCGCCCTCGACATGTTTCTCTTTTTTCTCTTCTGGGAGCTCATGCTGATTCCCATGGCTTTTCTGATCGGCATCTGGGGGCACGAGCGCCGCGTCTATGCAGCTGTGAAATTTGTGCTCTACACCATGGCAGGATCGATTCTGATGCTGGTCGGCATCATCTGGCTCTACAACGCTACCGGAACCTTCGATTTGCCAACGATTCAGCAAGCGCTGGCGAATGGCCAGTTGGTGCTCGAGCCGCGCACGGAGATGTTGCTGTTCCTGGCGTTCTTTTTCGCGTTCGCTATCAAAGTGCCGCTCTTCCCGCTGCACACCTGGCTGCCGGACGCACACGTGGAAGCACCGACGGCCGGTTCCGTAATGCTCGCCGGCGTGCTGCTGAAGCTCGGCACCTACGGCATGATCCGTTTCTGCCTGCCGCTGTTTCCGGAAGCGTCGCACCGCGCCGCACGCTGGGTCGCGGTGCTGGCGATCATTGGAATCATTTACGGCGCGCTCGTTTCGATGGTGCAGCCCAACCTGAAAAAACTGGTGGCGTATTCTTCAGTCAGCCACCTTGGCTTCGTGGTGCTCGGCATCTTCGCGTTCCAGAACATTTCCATGCAGGGCGCTGTTTTCCAGATGCTCGCGCACGGGATTTCGACCGGCGCGCTGTTCTTGCTCGTCGGCATGCTCTACGACCGGCGGCATACCTTTGAAATCAGCGAATTTGGCGGGCTTTCGACGCCCATGCCTAAGCTTGCTGCGTTTTTCCTGTTCGTGGCGCTTTCGTCGCTCGGTCTGCCGATGCTCAACGGCTTCGTGGGCGAATTTCTGATTCTGCTGGGCACTTATCAACGCCACTGGGGCTGGGCCGCGTGGGCTGCGCTGGGCGTGATTCTCTCCGCGTGCTACCTGTTGTGGTCGTATCAGCGGGTGTTTTTCGGGGAAATCACGCGCGAGAAGAACCGCACGCTTTTGGATGCTTCCGTTCGCGAGAAATGGATTCTCGCGACCATGGCCGTGGTCATCTTGTGGATGGGCATCGGCTCGCCGTTCATCACGCGGCGCACCGCGGCCGCTACGCAAACCGTCATGGACCAAGTTGAACCGCAGCGCGCGTATGAAGCCTCGTCTCCTGCTAGCGTGAAACCGCAAGCAAAAATTGTTCGCATGAACGCCGCACAAACTGCGGCTATAGAAAGGCTGGGAAGCCGCTAAATGTTCCCCCGAGCCATCGACATGTATCGCGTGCTTCCCGAGCTGATGTGGTGCGGCTTCGGCGTGCTGGTGATGTTCTTGCAGCCGTTTGTGCGCGGCCGGCAGTTTTTCACGTTTCTCGCGCTGCTCGGCTCGCTCGCCGGAACAGGCGCCGCATTCGCGTCGTTCCTTCATGGCGGCCCGGGCTTTTCCGGGCTGGTGCAATCCGATTCGTTCACTTTCTTTTTCCGGCTGCTCGTCGGAAGCGTTTCGTTTCTGGTGGTTCTGGCGGCCGGGCCTTACCTCGACCGCGAGAAATTGCCCATAGCGGAATTTTATGCGCTGTTGTTTTTTGCTACTGCCGGAATGGGCGTGCTGGCCTCGGCACAGGAATTGCTGACCGCGTTCATCGGCTTGGAGATGAGTTCGATTTCGAGTTATGTGCTCGCGGGTTACCGGCGCGATTCGCTGAAATCCAGCGAATCGGCGATGAAGTATTTCTTGCTCGGCTCGTTCGCCACGGCGTTTTTCCTCTACGGCATTGCACTGGTGTATGGCGCGACGGGCACGACGCTGCTGGACAAAATGGCTCTCACCGACGGGACGAGTACGCTGCTGAAGCTCGGGCTCGCGCTGATTTTGATCGGACTGGGCTTCAAGGTGGCCGCGGCGCCGTTCCAAGTGTGGACGCCAGATGTTTACGAAGGCGCGCCGACGCCGGTCACAGCGCTTTTTTCCGCGGGCCCGAAGGCCGCGGCGTTCGCACTGCTGTTGCGGATTTTCGCCACCGTGCCCGCGGCGACGCAATACTGGTTCTGGGCTTTCTGGGTGCTCGCAGTGCTGACCATGTTCGCGGGCAACCTCGGAGCACTGGTGCAGACGAACATGAAGCGGCTGCTGGCGTACAGCTCGATTGCGCATGCGGGATATATTTTGGTCGCGTTCGCCGCGGTCACCTCCATGGCGCAAGGCGGATCATCGGAAGCGGCGCCAGCTTATGCGGCGGTGCTGTTCTACCTCCTGAGCTACGCGCTAGTGAAGCTGGGCGCGTTCACCATCGTTTCGCAGTTGGGTGGCACGGGCGAAAAGAATTTGTCGCTTGACGATTACGCAGGACTTTCGCAGCGCCAGCCGTTTGTCGCGGCGATGCTGAGCATCTACCTGCTTTCGCTGCTCGGGCTGCCGGTGACCGCGGGCTTCTTTGGCAAATTCTATATTTTCAAAGCGGCGGTGAATTCGCATTTGATTTCGCTGGCCGTTCTGATGGCCATCAACAGCGTGATTGGTGCTTACTATTACTTGCGCGTGATCGTGGTGATGTATATGCGCGAGCCGAGCGCAGAAGCCGCCGCCGCGGGCCCGGTGCCATTTCCGCTGGGCGTGAACGCCGTTTTGCTCATCACCTTTGTGGGCACGATTTTGTTCGGCGTATACCCGAATCCCGTCATTAATTTCATCCTGCGACCGAACCTGCTGGCCCACTAGGCTTGATTCGACCCCACTCTTTTGTAAGTGTCGCATCTAAAGGATTTAGTCTTTCGCATAACCTTTTAAATATCAACTCTTCCGCGTGCGCCTCCCAGGTGTTCATTCCAAATGAGTTGCCGGGACGCGCCCTTTGGTCCCTGGTAGTTCACCTGCGCAACAATCCGGGTCTTGCCCATGCCCACTGCAAGCCACTATGGCCGAACTGCAGACTTAATCCCACGCAGTTACCTATCTTTCAAGCTGTGTTTACCGACAGGGCAGCCATTCTGACCTCCATCCTTGAGGCCCGCGGATTAATCGAAAAACGGCCCGGAGGCAGAGGCTCCGGGCCGTTGCATTCTGCAGTGATGAGAACCCCCTAAGAGACTTTCAAGGCGATCATGGCCAAGGTGAAGAGCACCAGGGTTTCCACGAACACCAAGCCGAGAATCATGGCCGCGCGAATGGCCCCCGCTGCGCCGGGATTGCGCGCCATGCCTTCGCACGCCGCGGAAGCGATGCGGCCCTGGGCCCCACCGCAACCAAACGCGGCAATGGCCATGCCGAAGCCAACCGCGATTCCCGAAAGGGCCTTGCCGGTGCCCGCGCCACCGGTCTCCTGTGCGAAAGCGGCCGGAGCGAACAGCATTACGACCACAACCATCGCCAACATCCACATCCACTGCTTTTTCATTTACTGCCTCCTTGTAAGCCGCCAGGAGGTGGTCCCCGGACACCGAGCAGCCGGGCTCACGCTGGAGCGGCGAAACGAAACTCGATCATAGGTTGCCGAAACTGCGGAGAAGATGCCGGGCTAAAGTCCGGCGCTACTTTCAAACCTTCAACGCGCCCCCACAAACGCCTGGCAAATCCCACCCGTTAGTCCCCTGCTCAACTGGGGCGCAGCATGCTGCCCTCTACCGGCAAACCCGACCTCGAATCAGTGTTCTTCCGCCGTGGCCAAACTCAAGTACACGGCGGGAAGAACGGTGAAGACGTAAGCCTGAATCACGGACACGAAAATGTGCAGGCCAATAAAAAGCACGGGGATGGTCGCGGGGAAAACGGCGAGAATGACGCCTAGCACGAGAGACTTGCTCCATCCAAAAGTCGCGCCTCCTGCGAGCAGACCCAGAAAAATCAAGTAAATCAGATCGCTGGCGAACATATTGGCCCAGAGCCGAACGGTGAGAGAAAGAATGCGCGCAGTGGTGCTAACGACTTCGACGGGAAACAGCAGGATGGCGAGGATCCACCCGCCGAAGTCCTTGGGAGAACCCGCGAAGGTCAGCAGGTAGCCGCCCAGGCCAAGACGGCGGATGCCCTGCCAGTTGAAATACAGGAAAGTGAGGACGGCGCAAGCCAGCGGAACGGTCGGATCGCCTGTCGGCGCCTTGAGGAAGCTGCCGGGAAACGCGCCCATGAGGTTGCCGAGGAGCACAAAGACGGAGATTGTTCCAACAAACGGAATGAATTTGGCGGCGCCGTGATGGACATTTTCTTCCAGCAGATCCTTGATGCCAAAGCCGAGTGGATTGGTGAGCAGCATTTCGGCCACTTGCTGCATCGCGCCGGGCTTTTCGACGGAAAGCTGTGAACGCAGCACGAGGGCGAGAATCGTGCCGAGGATCACGACAACGAAAGCCATGACCACATGGTCGGGGATAGGCAACTCGGGGTTACTCGGCTGAATGTGCAAAGCGGCAAGCAGGGCCAGGGCGAAATGCCCGAGGTGATGGTTCACGAATTGCGTCAGCCAAGTAACGTGTTCAGGCATTCGTCAGTCCACCGGATGCAGGATTTCCCACATGCTTGCCACCATTGCGGCTGCTGCCAAAGCGCAAAAACCCAAGATCATGCTCCCAAGGGGAACGTGTAGATCGATAAAAATAACATAGACCGTGAGGCCCAGCAACCCGTAGCGAAAAAGCGCCACAAGGTAGTGTTTCCGAGGCACTTTAGGCTTTTCGCGGCCTTCCTGCGCCGTGGAAGCACGTACCAGGGCATCCAGCGCGCGCCGCAGCCAGCGGAAATTGACCCAGGCCAGCGTCGTGCCGATGGCCAGGCCCGCCGCCGAGAGTTCGTGGCGCAGTGCCGCAGTAATGGCAGCGGCCGCGAAGCCAAAAAGCAGGGTGAGCCAGCTGATGCGGCGCTCGGTTTGGTCGCCAGCGATTGAATCGGTCACATCATTGAACCTCGCACAATAGAGCGACGCAACCCAGGAAGAAAAACGGGAGCAAGGCTGCCGCACTCCATAAGACTTCGCTGCGGCATCTTGCGAAACCTAATTATTGCCGTTGCCAGCGGGCAGGCGGCGCAGGACTTCGCGCACGCCAGCGAAAAAACCCAGCGCGCCGAGAACCAGCGTGAGCCAAGGCCGCGTATGCAGCCAGCGGTCGAGGAAATAGCCCATGGCGGCGCCGACGGCGATGGGGCCAACTAAGGTGAAAGGCAACTCGAGCGCTAGCGCCGGACCGGAGGCGAAATCCTTCGCTCTTTTCTTTGCCGGCGTCGTCGAAGGAGTCTCGTCTGGCTTATCGTCCGAGGGCATATTGAGCGAGCCGCGTGAACGGTTCAGGATACAACCCGGCGGCGAGCGTGACAAACACCGCGACGCCGAGCGCGACGGCTTGCGCGCTGCTCATGATGGGCCGTGGCGCTTCGCCGGGCGCCATGAGCCAGGCATGCACGACAATGCGGAAGTAGTAGTAGAGCGCGGGCACGATGTACAGCACCGCAAAGACCGCGAGCACAGGGTGGTGCGTTTCGATGAGTGAAAGGAAAATGAAGTACTTGCCCATGAAGCCGGCCGTTGGAGGAATTCCCGCAAGCGAAAGCATGAAGATCAGGAGCAGCACCGCGGACGAAGGACTGCGCTGGTACAAGCCGTTCAGGTCCTCGAGTTCTTCGCCAATGAGCCCCTTTTGCCGCAAGACGATCAGGATGGCAAAAGCGCCCGCGGTCATAAAGATGTAGGCGAGCAAATAATAGCCAATGCCGGTCATTGCGGTTTTGTTTCCGGCGACCAGGCCGAGGAGCACGTAGCCGACGTGAGAAATCGAGGAGTACGCAAGCAGGCGCTTCACGTTGGTCTGCGTCAGCGCGGCGAGGTTACCCCAGGTGAGCGAGGCCACGGCAATGCCCGCGACGAGATACATCCAGTTCACCTGCGTGGCTCCGAACACCACGAGGAACAACCGAAGAAGCAAGGCGAAACTGGCGGTCTTGGACGCGACGCTGACGAAAATCGTGACGGGCGTGGGCGCACCTTCGTAAACGTCCGGAGCCCATTGGTGGAACGGCACGGCGGCGACCTTGAAGAAGAGTCCGACAGCCACCAGGACGAACGCCAGGACCGGGAGCAACTGAAGCAGGAAGGGATCAAACTGTGCGGTCGCAGGCTGCGGATGATGCAAGAGAGAGGAAACGAAAGCATTGCGCCGGCCTAGCATTTCGCTAATCGTGTCAATGTTCGTGGAGGCGCTCAGGCCATAGAGAAGCGAAAAGCCGTAGGCGAGAATCCCGGAGCTGAATGCACCCAGCAAAACGTATTTCAGCGAGGCTTCGTTCGAACGCTTTTCGCGGCGCAAGAAGCCAGTGAGAACGTAGAAGCTGAGCGCCATGGTCTCGAGGCCCAGGAACATAACGATGAGGTCGTAGCCCGAGGCCATGAACATCATGCCGACACAGGCGAACAGCAGCAGCGCGTAGTATTCGCCTTCCTGCTCCTGTTCGATTTCGAGGAATTTCACGGAGAGGAGAATGACCAGAGCGGTCGCCGCAAGAAACAGTGACGCAAAGAAAAGGAAGAAAGGATCGACAGTGACGGATTCGTGAAATCCTAACATCGAGCCATTTGCGGCTACGGGAACGCGCAGTTTCCAGACGGTGTAGGCGCTGAAAAGCGTGCCGACCAGCGCCAGCCCCGCGTTCAAATATCTTTCTTTCACGCCGAGCGTGAAATCAATCAGCAGAATGCCCAAGCCAAAGAGAGTCAGTTCGATCTCGGGGAGAATGACAGCTCCGTCTCCCTGCAGGTAACTGGTCAGCGCGCTAAGAAAAGGAATGTGCATAGGCATGCAGCCGGGCTATTTCGCCTCCGCCATCGCGCGAGCAACTGCTGAGGGAGGCAATTTTGCCTGTTGTGCGGGATAAAAGTTCGGGTTCACCTGACGAACAATGTTCTCGACGGGCTTTTCAATGATGGCAAAAAATGGTTTGGGATAAATGCCGATCCAGAAGGCAATAAAGACGAGCGGAACGAGTGTGGCCAGCTCGCGGAGATTGAGGTCGGGCAGATGCTCGTTGACCGGTAAGGTGACCGGGCCGAACATCACGCGCTGGTAAAGCCAGAGCAAGTAGGCGGCGCCGAGAATCACGCCGAGCACGCCCCAAGCGGCCCAGGCTTTGCTGACTTGAAACGCGCCTTGCAGAATGGTGAATTCTCCGATAAAGCCGTTGAGCAACGGCATGCCCAACGAACTCAGGCTGATGATGAGATAAATCGCGGCGAAATTCGGCATGGGCGTGGCTAGGCCGCCGAAATCCGAAATCATGCGCGTGTGCCGGCGCTCGTAGAGCACGCCGACGATCAAGAAGAGGGCGCCGGTGGAGATGCCGTGATTGATCTGCTGAATCACGCTGCCAGCGAGGCCGTTGGGCGTGAGCGCAAAAATTCCCAGCGTGCAAAAGCCCAAGTGGCTGACGGAACTGTAGGCGATCAAGCGCTTCATGTCTTTTTGCATTAGGCAGACAAGCGCGCCGTAAACGATGGCCACGAGCGAAAGTACGATGACGACCTGGATGATGCGCGAGCGCAACACGGGGTCCACGGGCAGCAAGGGAAGAGAAAAGCGGAGGAAGCCGTAGGTGCCCATCTTCAGCAAAACGCCGGCCAGAACGACGGAGCCCGCGGTGGGCGCTTCGGTGTGCGCGTCGGGGAGCCAGGTGTGGAAGGGAAACATCGGCACTTTGATGGCAAAGGCGAAGAAGAAGCCCCAGAAAAGCCAGACTTTTAATGGATCAGAAAAAGTCTGGGCGGCGGCGAGCAGCGTAGGAACGTCAAACGTGCGCGTGGCACCCGGCGCAACCGGCGCATAGAAATACAGCGCCAGAATTGCCAGCAGCATGACCACGGAACCAGCAAGTGTGTACAGGAAGAACTTGATGGCTGCGTAGAGCCGGCGGTCGCTTCCCCAAACGCCGATGAGGAAATACATGGGAACGAGCATCACTTCCCAGAAAACGTAGAAGAGGAAGAAGTCTAGGGAGACGAAGACGCCGATCATGCCGGTCTGCAGGAGCAGGAGGAGGATATAATATTCCTTGACGCGCGTGTGAATGGCGCTCCAGGAAGAAAGGATGGCGATCATGCCGAGGAAGGTGGTGAGCATGACGAGCAGCAGGCTGATGCCATCCATCCCGAGGTGATAGCGCGCGCCGATGGAAGGAATCCAGGAGACGTTTTCTTCGAAGGAGAACTTGCCCGCGCCGGAATTCCACCAGCGAACCAGAGGAATCGAAACGAGAAACCCGAGCACGCCAAAGATGTTGCCGCCGATGCGATGCGCCAGCTCCGCTTCGCGAGGAATGAACAGCATGAGAATCGCACCGACAAGCGGCGTGAAGAGAACTACCGTCAAGATATGATTTGCAAAAAAGTCCATGCCTCGCCTCTCAGCGCGCTCCGCGCAGCACTACATGGAGGTGCCGTTCGTAATACGCCAGAAGAATTGCCAGCCCAACCAAAATGAATAGCGCGTAGCTCGAAAACGTGCCTGTTTGCAGGAAGCGGATCGGGAAGCTGAGGAGCTGCGTGAATTTGGCGCCGAAGTTCAACAGCCCGTCGATGATCCACTTGTCCCACCACATCGAAAGCCTCGAGCCAAAGCGCGCCAGCCAACCGGTGCCGTCCACACCGACGCCGTCGATGACTTTGGCGTCGAACTTACCAAGCAGCGTGCCAAGGTCCTTGGTGCGGTTCACGAAGAGGGCGTCGTAGATTTCGTCCACGTAATACTTATGGAAGAGCACGCGATAGAAGCCTTTCATTTTTCCGGCAACCAGTTCGGGCGCGAACCGCTTGGTGCGGTAGAACTCATAGGCCAGCCAGATACCGGCAACTGCAACGGCAATCGAGGCAAACATTAATTGATAGTCGCGAGGCCTGCTTCCCTCTTCTTGCTCCTTCGCCTCTTTGGAGACACGCGTTCGTTCCCCCGATGGAAGGCCAAATGGCCCCTCGGGGCCCAATTGAGGCACTGTTCTTGTAACCACCACCGGCGCAAGGAACTTTTCGAACTGGTTGCTGCCGCCCAGGGCCGCCGGCCAGCCAATCCATCCGCCGATGACGGAGAGCACGGCGAGGATCATCAGAGGGATGGTCATCGTTCGCGGCGATTCGTGAATGTGTTTTTGCGCGTGGTCGTCGGCGCGCGAATAGCCAAAAAAGGTTAGGAATACGAGCCGGAACATGTAAAACGCGGTCATGCCCGCGGTGATGAAGCCGACACCCCACAAAGCGGGGTGTCGTTCGAACGCGCGTCCGAGAATTTCATCCTTGCTGAAAAATCCGGCCAGTGGCGGGATGCCAGCGATTGCCAGTGTGGCCACGAAGAAGGTTTTCGCGGTGACAGGAATTTCGTCCCACAGCCCGCCCATTTTTTGAATGTCTTGTTCGCCGGACATGGCGTGAATGACGCTGCCTGCGCCCAGGAACAAGAGCGCTTTGAAGAAAGCGTGGGTCATCAGGTGGAAAATGCCGGCTGCGAATGCGCCCGCACCGAGAGCCAGGAACATATAACCGAGCTGGCTGATGGTGGAGTAGGCGAGAACTTTCTTGATATCGTTTTGCACCAGCGCCATGGAGGCGGCGAAAATCGCGGTGGTCACGCCGATAACGGCGACCACGTCCAGCGCCAACGGTGCAAGTTGGTAGATGGCGTTCATGCGCACGACCATGTAAACGCCGGCGGTGACCATGGTGGCCGCATGGATCAGCGCGCTGACGGGCGTGGGGCCTTCCATGGCGTCGGGCAGCCAAACGTAAAGCGGAATCTGCGCGGACTTTCCACATGCGCCCACGAAGAGCAAAAGCGCGATCGTGGTGAGAACCGGCGCGCCGGCGGCAGGCGCGTGCGAGCCGAGCGCTCCGTTCAACGCCTGGAGGATTCCGGAATTCGCTGCGGCATCCGGCAAGCCAGCGGCAGTGAAGCGAATCGTGCCGAAGGTGACGGCCGTCAGCAAAATCCCGAGAATGAAGCCCGCGTCACCAATGCGGTTTACGATGAATGCTTTATTGCCGGCATTCGTGGCGGACTTTCTTAAGAAATAGAAGCCGATCAGCAAATAGCTGCACAGGCCGACGCCTTCCCAGCCGACGAACATGAGGAGCATGTTGTTGGCAAGAACCAGCGTCAGCATCGAGAACATGAACAAGTTCATGTAGCCGAAGAAGCGGTAGTAGCCGCCTTCATGGCCCATGTAGCCGATGGAGTAAAAGTGGATGAGGAAGCCGACGCCAGTGACGACCAGCACCATGACGCAAGAAAGCGGATCGAGCAGATAGCCCCAGTCGGCGGTGAAGCGCACCAGATGCCCGGTGCTCAATTGCATCTGGCCAGGTGTGAGCCATTCGAAAAGAATGTGCTGCGCGACGCGGTACTCAGGGTCGGCGGACAACAATTGGGTGACTGCGCCTGCTGCGAAGGCGAAGGACAAGCCCACGCTGCCGACGCAAAATACGCTCACGGCGGCGTTGGGAAGACGCCGGCCGATAAGAAGCATCAGCGCCGCCGTCACCAGAGGAAACAGCGGGATGAGCCACAGATGCTCGAGGAAGTAGCCCGCCGGCGTCATGCGATTTGTTTTCCTTGCATGATTCGTTGCGTCATATTTTTGCGCGAGCCTACCACTTCAGCAAATCCATTTCGTCTTCAAGAACAGTTTCGCGGTTGCGGAAAAACGCGATGATGATTCCCAGCCCCACGGCGGCTTCGGCGGCGGCGTCCGCGATGATGAATAGAGCAAAAACCTGCCCGGCAACGTCGCCGTACAAACGCGAAAAAGCCACGAGGTTGATGTTCACGGCGTTGAGGATCAGCTCTATGGACATCAAGATAACGATCACGTTGCGGCGCGTGACCACGCCGATGACGCCGATGATGAAAAGCGCGAGGCCGAGAAAAAGATAATGTCCAATCGGAAGCATCGGTGCTTACGTCCTTTTCTTCGCCATGACCACTGCGCCGATCATGGCTACCAAGAGCAAAACCGAAGCAATCTCAAACGGCAGCAGGTACGAAGAGAACAAACTTTTTGCCACCTCTTCGGAATTGGGCGGCAGTTTGTCCGCAGGCACTGCTGAGAGGACGGGCACGCCCTGGCCGGGCATTTTGCCGGTGGACCAAAGCATTAGACCGACCTGGGCGGCCAGCGCCAACGAAATGAGCAGCGCTACCCATTTTTGCCGCGCGAATTGCAACTGGCGCACCGCAACGTCCAGGTTCACTAGCATGATAACGAAAACAAAAAGCACCATGATTCCGCCAACATAAAGAATGATCTGGACGATAAACAGAAATTCCGCGCCGAGTTGCAGGAAGATTCCAGCTGTGGCAAGGAGCGCCGTGATGAGGAAGACGGCGCTGTGCACGGTGTTGCGCCGCGTGACGGTCAGAATCGCGCTCACTACGGCGATTGCCGCGAAAAAGTAAAAGATGACCTGATCAAGCATAAGAATCCGGAGTGGCTGCGCCAGGCTGCTGTTGCGGCTCTTTCTTTTGTTCGACCGCCAAGATAAATAGGGCAATCATCAGCGCGATGACGGAGGCGGGGATGGTGGTCAAAAGCAGCGAAGGGCCGGTCAGATCGAAGTACTGCCCAACAATCATCGCGATTCCGATCAGCAGCACGTTGATGATGGACAAGGGGATCAGGAAGTGCCACCCGAGGCGCATCAACTGATCGAAACGATAGCGCGGCAGCGTAAAGCGCAGCCACATGAAGAAATAAATATACGCGCCCACTTTGAAAATGAACCAAAAGCCGCCGTGAATCCCTTCGAAGAACGGCTTCATGGCGGAGGCCAAAGACGGCTTCAGAAGTGGCCCGAGCATGGGAGCAGCCAGGACCACCGCTACCGCAAAACACATACCCGCCACGGCCAGCATGAACAATTGCTGCACGCGCACGGGCTGCTTGGGCACGCGGATGAGGCAATACACGCCAATCACAACCATTAAGAGGGGCGGCAGAAAGTCGATGAAGTCAAGCCAGTGCGTGCGGGGAAAGGGGCGCAGCCAGCCGCCGAGAAATAAGGTCGTCGCAACCGACGCGACGACAATCATGTTGGTGTATTCCGCGAGAAAGTAGAGCGACCAGCGGAAGCCGCTAAATTCGGTCATGTAACCGGCCACCAATTCCGATTCCGCCTCGGGCAAATCAAACGGCGCGCGGTTTGTTTCCGCGATGGAGGCCACCAAATACACGAAAAACGCCACGGGAGCGAGCAATCCGAACCAAATGCCCTGATCGTACTGCGCTTGCACGATCGAAGTGATGTTCAGCGTGCCGGCGAAGAGCAGCCCGCACACCAGAGCCATGCCCGCGGCGGTTTCGTAGCTCACGAGTTGCGCGGAGCTGCGAAGAGCGCCGATCAGCGAATAGTGGCTGTTCGAAGCCCAGCCGCCGAGCACGATGCCGAAAATTCCCATGGCACTGACGCCGACGACAAAAAGAATTCCGATATTGATGCCCTGCGCGATTTGGAACGCTGGCCCAATCGCGAGGCCTGCCATGGCAAGCAAAGCAGCGCCAACAGAGAGAACGGGCGCGAGCCAGAAAACGAGTTTGTCCGCGTCGTCGGGGATGATGTCTTCCTTGATCAGTAGCTTCACCGCGTCGGCGATGGGTTGCAGCAGGCCGTGCGGACCCACGCGCATCGGCCCGAGCCGCGCCTGCATGTCCGCCATGATCTTGCGCTCGACCAGCACGACGTAGCCGACGATGAGCGGGAGAACCGCAACAACGACGAACCCGCAGACGAGTGGCGCCCAGTTCTGCTTCACGAATTCCGTCGTGGCTTGCGTTACAGCTTGCATCTGCGACGTGTCACCCCTTTAGACTGCGCGACCCTCGTATTCGCGGGCCAGCGAACCCGACGGGATAAACCCGCCGCTACCTGTCCACTTCGCCCAAAACGATGTCCAGCGTTCCAATGATGGCCACCACGTCCGCCACCAGACCTCCCCGAGCCATCTTGTCAAACGATTGCAGATTGACAAATGAAGGCGGCCGGATGCGCACGCGATACGGCTGCACCGTTCCGTCACTGACGACGTAATAGCCTAATTCCCCCTTGGGAGCTTCGATGGAATGATAGACTTCGCCGGGCGGCGGCTTCAGCACTTTGCCGACTCTCGCCATAATCGGCCCGCTTGGAATGTTCTCGATGGCCTGCAGACAAATCAACCTCGACTGCCGCATCTCTTCCATACGCACCATATACCGGTCGTACGTGTCGCCGGTCTTGCCCGTGGGAATCTCAAATTTGTATTGATCGTACGCCGCATACGGCATGGCTTTACGGATGTCCCACTTCACGCCGCTGGCTCGCAACACCGGGCCCGTTGCGCCCAATGCGATGGCCTCGGCCGCCGTCAAAATTCCCACGCCTTTCGTGCGCCCCAGCCAAATGCGGTTCTGCGTCAGCAGGTCTTCGTAGTCCTTGATGCGCGGCTCGAAGGCTTTGCAAAAACGCTCGACGTCCTTCTCCAGTGTGTCGTAGGCTTCGTATTGCAGTCCGCCGATACGAAATGCGTGCGTGGTCAGGCGCGCACCACAATATTTTTCGAAAATTTTCAGAATTTCTTCGCGCTCGCGGAAGCAATAGAAAAGCGGCGTAAGCGCGCCAATGTCCAGCGCATGTGTTCCCAGCCACAAGAGGTGGCTGGCAATGCGCTGGAGCTCGGTCAGGATCGTTCGAATGACCTTTGCCCGTGGCGGCGCTTCGACCATCAGCAATTTTTCAATTGCTTCGCAGTAACCCAAGCCGTTGCTGACTGCGGCCACGTAATCCATGCGGTCCACATACGGCGCAAATTGTTGGTACGAGCGGTGCTCCGCAATTTTCTCTACACCTCGGTGCAGATAGCCGATCATGCACTCGGAGCCAATTACGCGTTCGCCGTCGAGTTTGAGCTTTACGCGCAGCACGCCGTGCGTAGACGGATGCTGCGGCCCCATGTTCAGGATGAGCTCGTCCGCACCCAGCAGCGTCTGCTGCTTCTCTCCCGCGTCCGGGATGGTGTTGTTCGCCATGCGAGTTATTGTTCGCCCGCTATTGTCCGCTTTCGATGCCCACGTTTTCCTTTACCCAGCCAGTATCCTGCTCGATGATGTCGTAGTCCTTGCGCAGGGGATACCCTTGCCATTCGTCAGGCAACAGGATGCGCGTGAGATTGGGATGCCCGGCGAAAATGATCCCAAACATGTCAAAGGCTTCGCGCTCCAACCAATTGGCCGTGGGCCAAACGCCCGCGACGCTCGGAACTTGTTCGCCGTCGCCCGCCCGAGCCTTCACGCGCAGGCGCTCATTCTTCGCAAAGGAGTAGAGATTGAGCACCACGTCGAAGCGCTTGTCGCGCTTGGGCCAATCGACGGCGGTCAGGTCCGAAAGCAGGTCGAACTTTTCTTCATCGCGGAGATATTGTGCAATTTCCGCAAGCTTCGCGCATTCCACGGTGAGGATCGCTTGCTTGCGATCCTCGATCGCTTCTACCAGCGCCGTTCCAAACTTGGCGCGAACGCGGCCAACCAACTCATTGTTCAGCGGTGTCTGCACCGGCACCGGAGCCTTCGGCGGCACTGGTGCGGCCGGTTTCGGCGGGGCGGCAGCAGGCGGCGCCGCCGCGGCGGGCTTGGCTGGAGGAGTGGATGCGGGAGCGGCGCCGCTCGCGGGCTTGTCGCCCGCGGGCACGGGAGAAGGCTGTTGTTCCTTGGGTTCGTCGGCCATAGACCCTATGCAATGCGGGCTGCGGTCCATCTCTATGCAGTAGAAGGGCAAAGACCTCTGCACTCCAACCGCACGAAACGAAGACTCGAATTTCAAGCGCCCGCGTTTTCTAACACACGGCAAAAAGCTAGTCAATCACAAGAACTTGGAATGCGGATCGATAGCGCCTGGGAGCAAATTGCGTCTCGCAGCTCAAGCCCATTCCAGCGCGCCCTTTTTGTACAGCCACACGTAACCAACCAGCAGAATCCCGAGGAACACAAACATCGAAACGAGCGCAAAAAGTCCCATGTGCGCCATTACCCAGCTACGATACAGAATCGCCCACGGAAACAAGAACATGGTCTCCACATCAAACACGACGAACAACATGGCGATGATGTAAAAACGTACGGAATATCGCCCGCGCGAGTGACCCTCGGAAGCAATGCCGCATTCGTACGGTTTCAGCTTTGGCCCGGTCGAAGTGGAATCCGGCCGGATGAGCTTGGCCAGGATGAGCGTCACTGCGGGAAACGCCATCACCAGTACGGCGTAAATCAGGACGGGAAGATAGGCTTTGGGCACGGTTTCCTCACGCGCAGCATCCTATCATTCCTTAAGAGAAGTGGCGAGTGGTGAGTGGCAGGTTGGCGGGTGAAAGAGGTTCAAGAGTTGAAGGTTAAAGGTTCAAGGGGCTTGCAGAATCCCGAGCCAGAGACAGACACTATGTCCACCTAACTGTTGAACTTTAACCTCCGCGACTCATTTCTCGAAAAGGAGTTCGCCCGCGCGGCTGGTGGCTTTCACCACGGCCTTAATCAGTGTCACGCGGAGCTTGCCTTCTTCGAGTTCAAGAATTCCATCGATGGTGCAGCCGGCAGGCGTAGTCACGGCGTCTTTCAGCAGCGCTGGATGATCGCCGGTCTCGAGCACCACGCTCGCCGCCCCTTTCATCGTTTGCGCGGCCAGCAACGTTGCCACATCGCGCGCCAAGCCCACTTTGACGCCCGCTTCCGCCAGCGATTCGAGGATGATGTAGGCAAAGGCAGGACCGCTGGCAGAAAGCCCGGTCACTGCGTCCATGTTTTTCTCGTCGACTACGACTGTGCGCCCTACCGCATTAAACATCGTTCGCGCCGTCTCCAGATCTTCTGCACCCGCGTGCGCGCCGCGGCAAATCCCCGTCATGCCGCATCCCACGGTCGAAGGCGTATTCGGCATGACGCGCACGACAGGAACTTTGGCGGTCAGGTGCTGTTCGATGTAGGACGTCGGCACGGAAGCGGCCACGGAAATCACCAGCGTCTTCTCCTTGATATCAGGTGAAATTTCTTTCAACACCTCGCCAACCACTTTGGGCTTGACGCACAGCAAGACGACGTCCGCGCCCTGCACGGCTTTGCGGTTCTCGGTCCTTACGGGCACGCCCAGTTCTTTGGACAGTGCCGCGGCTTTGTCCGCGTGCGCCACCGTTGCTGTCACGTGCTTCGGCGTGAACAGCTCCTGCTTCAGGTATGCCCGCAACAAGATGCCGCCAAGCTTTCCGGCTCCTAAAACCGCCAGCTTCTTCTCCGCCAGTTTTTGCGTCATAGTACAAACATTCTTGACGACAGGCAGGTCTGCGTCAACCACCGTTTCGTCGCACATTCAAGTACAATGCTGCCCCTGATGATCTTTGCGCTTACGAACTCTCGCGCCAGCGTCTGGCATCTGGTCTGTCTCTTGTTGGCGCTGTGGTTATGCGCTCCCTTTTTCTCCCAGACGCCGCAATCCGCCAAAACCAGACCGCTCCTCACGCCAAAGGATGTCGCAGTCCCCATGCGGGACGGTGTCGTCCTCCGGGCAAATATCTTGCTGCCCGCCTGGTCCGGCCGCTTTCCGACACTCGTCTATCGAACGCCGTACGACAAAGAGTCTGCTCTTCGGGAATACAAAACCTTCGAAAAGGCTGTAGCACGGGGCTACGCCGTCGTCGTTCAGGACGTCCGCGGGCGCTATGCCTCCGACGGCGAATTCAATGCTTACCGGAATGAGGGCCACGACGGCTACGACACGATCGAGTGGGCGGCGCGGCAGTCCTGGTCAGACGGAAATGTAGGCACCTTCGGTTTGTCGTATCCGGGTGCGGTCCAATGGCTGGCGGCCGTCGGGAATCCTCCTCATCTAAAAGCCATGGTTCCGGCAATGACTTTCTCCACGCCGCGCAATTTCTTCTATTCCGGCGGCGCATTCGACGGGTCCTGGATCGACTGGATCTGGTTCAATATCGCACCGGATATTCGCCGCAGGAAGAATCTTCCCGGCCCAAGAACGCACAAAGAAGCGGCTGCTGCGTGGGAGAAAGAACATCAAAGATTGCAGGAGTTTCTTCCCCTTCGTGAACTTCCCGACATGAAGGACATCGCGCCCTTCTATTACGAATGGCTCTCGCATCCTCCGGGGGATCCCTGGTGGGACTGGGCCGAACTCCGCAGCAAATATGACCGCGTGCATGTTGCGGTCCTGAATTTTTCGGGATGGTATGACGAGGCTTACGGGCCCGATGGTGCTACCACAAATTTCAACGGTCTCCTCGCGGCTCGCCGCGGCGAACAGGATCCGCGCACACGCACTGTCATCGGGCCTTGGACGCACGGAGGCCAGGAGGAACCGCGCTCCGGCGAACGCGACTTCGGACCCTCCGCAGCCATCGATTATGATGAGCTCATCCTCCGCTGGATGGACCATTATGTTCGAGGGATGGACAATCGTGCGGACCGCGACAGCCGTGTGCGCATTTTTGTCATGGGAGAAAACGTCTGGCGCGATGAAGATGCGTGGCCCCTCCAACGTGCTCTTTCCGAATCGTTCTACCTGGCTTCCACGTCCGCAGACGACAGGACCGGCAGTCTTGTGCGCTCTGTCGCGAACAGTTCCTATCCTGATTCCACTTTTCTTTCGGATCCAGCTAAGCCTGTCACCGATCCTTACACCGCTTATGGGGCGCATGACTATCGCTCCTTGTCGGGACGCAGTGACACCCTGGTTTTTGATACCGAACCGCTCCCAGCGAACCTGGAGGTCACTGGACCGGTCCGCGCCGAGATCTATCTCTCAGCGGATTGCCGCGACTTAGATCTTTGGGTACGGCTTCTCGATGTGGCACCCGACGGTACTGCCTTTAACCTGATGAGCCCTGGCCTCGACGTTCTCCGCGCCAGCTACCGCAACCATTCGGCGCAACCGGAATATCTCGAGCACGGGAAGATCATCCGCATGAATCTCGACCGCTTGCTGACGAGTAATACCTTTCTCGCCGGGCATCGCATCCGTGCACAACTGTCCGGCGCCTTTTTCCCGCACTTCTCCCGCAACCTGCAAACCGGAAATTCCGAGTCCGTCAGCTCGCGGACGGCCCCTTGCGTGATTCGCGTCCTTCACAGCAAAGAGCATCCCTCGCGAATTGTTCTGCCGGTTGTTCCTGGAAAATAGAATCAATCGTGGCGGGCGCCGTGGAGCACCTTTACGGCGTGGGGTAGCAGATGCGCGACTGCTTCGAGCGACTCGGTCGCGCCTTTGGGGCTGCCTGGCAGGTTAACGATGAGAGTCTTGTTCCTCACCGCGGCTGTCCCTCGCGAAAGTACGGCCGTCGGGGTGTGCTCTAAACCTTTGCGTCGCATTTCTTCGGAGATCCCCGGCACCATCCGCTCAGCCACGGCCTGCGTCGCCTCGGGAGTATTGTCCCGCGGCCCGATGCCCGTTCCTCCGGTGGTCAGCAACACATCCATGCGGCCGGAATCGGCCAGTTCGCGCAATTGTTGACGAATCCCCGCAGGATCGTCGGAAATCGGCAATACTGCGGTAACTTCCCATCCCAGCCCGCGGCACGCGGCCGCTACAGCGGGACCGGAGCGGTCTTCGCGTTGGCCTTTGGCCACGCTATCGCTGATGGTGAGGACCGCTACGCGCATGAGGAAGGAGTTTTCAGTTTCTAGTTCTTGGTTCTCTTTCAGATTTCAGTTGCCAATTTTCTAGCTGCTATTCCATGAAGACCGGGGCTAAAATCATAAAAATGAAAGCCGTCGACGCACCGTCATTGTGTGGGAACGGCGTCGCGATTGGCTTCGTCCATCAACCGCATCGCTTCCATCAGGAGCCCGGTGGTGTTTTTTGTCGTCGTGGTGCGCTTGGAGGCGTTGGCTGCGTTAAAGTCGATTTCAAAATCTCCGGCGGTCCACAGCACGACTTTGTAGACCGCGTCATCGCCTTCTACTTTGCCCACCTTCGCATCGCGGCACTGGCCACCGGCAAAATAGAGCTCCCCTTGCACTCCGTTATTGCGCACCGTGAGCCGGCAGGACTTTTGGCCCATTTCGAGAGATTGCATCAGGTCGATCATGCTCATCTCTTCCAGCCGGCCCTGAATCACACCCGGACGCGAAGCGCTTTTCTGCAGCTTCTCGAGGTGCAAGCGATCGATCACTTTTTTCGCGATTCTGATCAAGTCTTTAACCAAAAACGGCTTGGTGATGAAGTCTTCCACGCCATCCACCAGAGGCCGCAAGCGCTCCTCGATGTCCGGGCGGCTGGCCATGAACAAAAACGGAATGTGCCGTGTGGTATCGCGCGCGCGCAGCTTTTCGAAAAGCTGCCTGCCGTCCAACACGGGCATCTTGTAATCGCAAAGAATGACGTCTGGAGGGGTGTCGACGACCTTGAGCAGCGCGTCGCCGCCATCTTGGCACACCTCGATTTCGCAGAAAGGCTCAAGCCCCTTGACAATCAAGTCGCGCACCAGCGGATTGTCCTCCGCCAGCAGCAGCCGGACCGATTTGCTGCTCGATGCGCTCATCGCGCGCGCCTCTGCCAAGCCGCCGCCCGGCGGTAGTCTCCGCTTTTTCCGCCAGTTTTTTCGATGAGCACGATATCCGTGATTTCCATCCCTTTATCGAGGGCTTTACACATGTCGTAAACCGTGAGGGCTGCGGCAGCCACGGCGACCAGCGCTTCCATTTCCACACCCGTCCGCGCTGCTGTAGTCACTGCGGATCGCACTTCCACGCCATTCTTGCACAGGCGTGCGGTCACATCAATGTGCGTGAGAGGCAGAGGATGACAAAGAGGTATCCACTCTGCAGTACGCTTGGCAGCGGCAATTCCGGCGATCCGCGCCACTTCCAGGGGGTCCCCTTTAGGATTTTTGAGCCGGCGCACGGCTTGCACCACCGCGGGTTTCATCTTTACGAAGCCCTGGGCCACAGCCGTTCGTGCGCTCACAGCTTTGGCCGACACATCGACCATGCGCGCTTCGCCCGTGGCTCGGTAATGCGAGAGCTTGGCCATCGTCTAAGCCTATACGACATCCTTTCTCAGCAAGACCGAAACACGCTCCCCGGCGGCAATCTTTTCGTTCTCTGGCTGCACTACCACAAAGCAATTCGCTCCCGCCAGCGCAGCAATGTCGCCCGAGCCTCGCCACTTCAGGGCCTTCACTTCAGGCACCGCACCGCGCCATTCGATGCGCGCTGGCAAGAAATGGGCAAGTCCCGACCTTTCGTTCAGCGAGTCTGCCAGACGCGCTTCGACCAGCGGTAAAGGAAGCGCTTCCGCGCCACTCAGCAATTCGATCGCCGGAGCCACAAACAATTGAAAGGTCACCATGGTCGAGACGGGATTACCCGGCAAACCGAACACGGGCTTTCCCTGGCAAATCGCGAATACTGCAGGCTTCCCCGGACGAATCGCCACGGCGTCGAAGAAAAACTCCGCCCCCAGCGCTTTTAGCACGCTTTCGACTAGATCGTATTTCCCCATCGAAACGCCGCCGGCCAGCACCAGCGCGTCTTCCTTCAACCCACGTTCGATTCTTTCTCCCAAGTCTTCCACACGGTCCGCGGCGTTCCCCAGAACCACGGGTTCCCCGCCAACGATTCGAACCTGTGCAGCAAGCGAGACGCTGTTGCTGTTGCGAATTTGGAATGGACCCGGCTGCTGATCGATGAGAACGACCTCATCCCCCGTTGAGAGGATCGCCAGGCGTGGCCGCTTCGCGCACTGCAGTCGTCCAGCGCCAACCTGCGCGGCCAGCGCCAACTCCGCGAATCCCAGCCGCATTCCCGGCTTCAGAATGGTTTGCCCGGCTCGCGCCTCGCTTCCGCGGAGCACAATGTTTTGTCCGGGCTGCGTCTCCCGTTCGAATCGGACGAGTTCCCCTGCCCGTTGCGTATATTCGATCATCACGACGGCGTCCGCGCCCGCTGGCACCGCCGCACCCGTCATGATTTGCACACAAGTTCCCTCCGGCAGCGCTTCGGTGACGGCGTCCCCCGCCTTAATTTCCCCGGCGCACTTGAGCGGTGCGCCCGGCTTGATCTCCTTCGAACGCACGGCGTAGCCGTCACGCGTGGAGCGGTCAAACGGCGGATACTCGCGATCCGTCTTGACTCCCTGTGCTAGCACCAATCCCAGCGCATCCCACACGCTCACACTTGTGGTCGCACACGGTCCTCGCATCTTTCCGACTTGTTCGATGACCTTCCGGCGGGCTTCTTCGTAGCTCAGCATGACATGGCCTTTTCGGGCCCCAATCAGCGGTAAAACCTATGATCCCTTGTAATCTTCTTTTTTTCTTACCCGCCTAATTCCTTACCTCTTTCCTTCCTCTTTTCACAGCCATTTCGAGAGCAGTGTTCCTGCCGGCACAATCGTGGCGTCGCGCTCCGGTCCCGTCGAAATCATCCCAATCTCCACTTGGAGAAAATCAGAAATAAACCGCAAATACTCCAGCGCCGCTTTCGGCAGCCTTTCGCCATCCTTCACGCCGTAGGTGGAAGTGCACCACCCCGGAAGTGCCTTGTAGTCCGGCGTAACGTGCTCGTACTCTTCCGCGAGCGCGGGCATCTCTTTCAGTGCCTTCCCCTTGTATTTGTAGCCGACGCAGATTTGAATCTCGCGCTGCGTATCAAACACATCCAACTTAGTAATCACCAACGAATCGATCCCGTTGATCACCTTCGCGTAACGCAGCACTTGCAAGTCCAGCCAGCCGCAGCGCCTTGGCCGCCCGGTCACGGCGCCAAATTCTTTTCCGCGGTCGCGCACTTCCTTGGCATCCAGATCCGGCATTTCTGTTGGAAATGGCCCTCCGCCCACGCGCGTGGTGTACGCTTTGGAAACCCCCAGGACATGCTTGATTTTTGTCGGCGGCACGCCTACGCCGGTAGCCGCGCCGCCTGAAGTAGCGCTCGAAGAAGTAACGAATGGGTACGTACCATGGTCGATGTCCAACATCGTGCCCTGCGCGCCCTCGAAGAGCACGGACTTCCCTTCCGCCAACGCGCCATTCAACAGTTCCGCGGTATCACAGATGTAACCGCGAATCTTTTCGCCAAGCTTCAGCGCTTGCTCCACTTCCTGCGAAAAGTCGATATCCGCCCCGTACGCGCCTTTTGCCAAGCGGTTCTTTTCGGCCACGACGTGCGCTGCCTTTTTCCGAAACAGCTCCGGCTCCAGCAAATCGCACATACGCAGCCCGCGCCGCGCCATTTTGTCTTCGTAGGCCGGCCCGATGCCGCGTGAAGTGGTGCCGATTTTGTTGGCGCCGCGTGCTGCTTCCGCGGCTTTGTCCAGTTCGCGGTGATAGGGAAAAATTAAGTGCGCGCGGTTGCTCACGTGCAGCCGCCCGCCTACATCCACGCCCGCCTTTGAAAGGGTTTCGATCTCCGCCACAAGTGCTGCGGGATCTACCACAACTCCCGTACCGATCACCGCGTGGCGCTTGGGCCGCAAAATTCCACAGGGTATCAGCTGCAGCACGAAGCGATCTTTTCCAATAATGACGGTATGCCCTGCGTTGTGGCCCCCGGCGACGCGGGCGATGTAATCAAACGAGCCGGACAGGTAGTCGACGACTTTGCCTTTGCCTTCATCGCCCCATTGTGCGCCTACTACCACGACGGATTTCATGCTGACCTTTCCCGTATCCACACTTCCGCGCCGTGCTGCTCACTTCGCCTTAACTTCTAGGGATTTCACAACGAACGGCAAGTTCTTATCGTAAGCTGGCACCGCCCCCAACGCAAGCCGACGGGCTGCGCCGGCTGCGCCGCGACATCACAAACTCAATTCTCAGCCATGTCTTAATGCTATAATCCCCTCCCCGCGCGAGAGGTGAATCATGAAAAAAGCTCTCGGTCTCTTCCTCTTTGCCGGACTGTTTGGGATGCTGGCATTCGCTAAGAGTCAGAAAGGCCTCAGGAGGCAAGACGAGGAGGCGCTCCGAAAAATCGAAGCGCAAACTGCTCAATTTGAGCAGCAAAATGATGCGTCCAAAATGGGGGCGCTCGCCGATGACTGGGTGTGTCTTGTGGAGGGCAGCAGAAAGGCCCTCTCTAAGGCGGAGTTTCAACAAAACGTGAAACACAATTTTGCGGCCAACGACAAAGGCCCGAGTCCATTCACAATCGAAAAAAAGAACATGCGGGTGGATTTGTTTGGCGACACCGCTGTCGTGACTTACATCAAGGAATACCGGCAGACGGCCGACCCGTCGAAGTTCTTCGACGAAGATGATACGGATGTTTTCACGCGCTCTTTTAAAGGATGGCGTTTGCGGCTGACGAAGATCGCTCCCGCCCCCGCGCCGCAGCCTGCGTCAAACTGGCCACCCGTCACGTTCTTCCGTTGGCACGGGCTAAGTCCGCGTATCGAAAGCAGTTCACGACGTGGTCATTGACCATGCCCGTGGCTTGCATCAATGCGTAGCAAATTGTCGAGCCAACAAACCGGAACCCTCGTTTCTGTAAGTCCTTGCTCAAGGCATCCGATTGCGGCGTCTTCGTGGGAACTTGTTTGCGCGTCTTCCAGGCATTCTGCATGGGGCGACCGTCGACGAAGCGCCAAACGTAGCCGTCAAACGATCCAAACTCTTCTCGCACCGTCATGAACGCCCCCGCATTCTCAATCGCCGCGTCGATCTTCAATTTGTTGCGGATGATTCCCGGATCGCGGAGCAGTTCCCGCACTTTCTTCTTGTCGTACCGCGCCACTTTCTCCGGATCGAATCCGTCAAATACATCGCGGTACCGCGCGCGCTTCCGCAGAATCGTATCCCAGCTCAGTCCCGCCTGCGCCCCTTCCAAAATCAAGAACTCGAACCATTTCTTTTCGTCGTGCACCGGCACACCCCATTCCTGGTCATGATAAGCAATGTTGAGTTCACTCCGCGCCCAGTGGCACCGCGCCAGACCCGATTCGCGAGATTTCTTCATTTTCGGTCCTTCGCACTAAGAGTGTGGGGATGGCGGACCAATCCAAAAGTCCGATCAAAAAGAAAAAACGTGCCGCCTCTTCTCTTGCAGCACGTCTTCAATCTGTAGGTTCTTGGAATTTACGCCACGTGGCGGTCCAGTGCTTTGGTGATCTGCTCCTTCGGTACCGCCCCAACAATCTGTTCCACCACCTGCCCATTCTTGAACACAAGGAGCGTGGGGATTCCGCGAATGTTGTAACGCCCCGCGGAATTCATCGCTTCATCCACGTTCAGCTTCATCACTTTCAGCTTGCCTTCGTAGTCGTGCGCGATTTCGGCAACCGTGGGCGCCAGCATATGACACGGCCGGCACCATTCGGCCCAGAAATCCACCATGACTGGTTTGGAATTGCTCGCGGCCAGCACTTCCGTCTCGAAATTTCCGTCGGTCGCCGCTGGAATGGAATTGTCTGCCATGACCTTTGTTCTCAGCGGTCGCCGATTCCGGCTCCCGCCTATCTCTCCTTTGTCAATTTAATTAGATGTTCGAGCAGGCTTTTGGTTTCTCCCTGCCTGCTGCCCCGATCCTTGTGGAGCTTCTCCAACCTCTTCAGGGGCTTGCTCCGAATTTTGCGGGGGCTGCCTCGATTCCTGAGGGTCTTGCTCCAAACTTTGGATACTTTGCCCCGAGCCTTCAGCACCCTGCCCTGAGTCTTGAGCCGTCTGTCCCGGGTCACCAGCAGTCCGCACCGAGCTTTGAGCGGTTTCCCTTGAATCTTTCTCTAGGTCCGATTGTTCCGGCCCTTGAAAAACCTTCCCGCCCCCCGGAGCGGATCGTCCCACAACCTTGGCTGCCTTCTTGGCTACGCGGCGCGATGACCGCTCGCTCTCCGCTTCCTTCTCCGCCTTCTCTACCCGCTCCGCCGTCTCTACCTTTTCGACCTTTTCTACCTTTTGCACCATGGGCGCGAATCCGCGGGTCACCCGCGCTGCTTCATACAAGTTCGCGTATTCCCTGGCCGGCCCCTTCCAGGAGAAATCCTTGGCCATGCCGTTTAACTGGATGCGTCTCCAGATTCTCTCGTCCATGTAATGATGCAACGCCTGCCGCACTGCATACAAGAGCGCCTCTCCGGAATACTCGTAGAACTTGAATCCCGTCCCCGTGCCGTGCTCTACGTTAAACGGCTCGATACTGTCGTCCAGCCCGCCTGTCGCCCGCACAATCGGCACCGTACCGTATTTCAAACTGTACATCTGATTCAAGCCCGAAGGCTCGTAACGCGACGGCATGAGAAACATGTCCGCGCCCGCCTCCACTTTGTGCGCCAGCACATTGTCGTATGCGACTTTCAACCCCACGCGGCCCGGATACGTCGCCGCCAAAGCAGTAAACAGCTTTTCATACTTGCGATCGCCCGTACCGAGCACCACCAGCACCAAATCTTCCTTCATCAGCTCGTGCGCTTTCGCCGCGATTAAATCGAATCCCTTCTGGTCCGCGAAGCGCGACACGATTCCAATCACGGGCTGCTCCAGATGCTCGTGAGGCAGTCCAAACGCGTCCAGCAACTCTTGTTTGCAAACTTGCTTTCCGCTCAAATCCTTTGCCGAGTAATTCGCTGCAATCAGCGGATCTTTCGCCGGATTCCACGCCGTATAGTCCACGCCGTTCAAAATTCCTATCAGCCGGTCCGCGCGCTTTCTGGCCACGCCATCCAGTCCGTGGCCGAATTCCCTGGTCTGGACCTCCTGCGCGTACTTCCGGCTCACCGTGGTCAAATAATCCGAATAAACTAGTCCACCCTTCATAAGGTTTACGCTGCCGTAAAACTCGAGGCCCTCGGGATGAAACACCGTTGGCGGCAGACCCACGCGCTCCAGCACATCTCGCGTGAATTGCCCGTGATACCCCATATTGTGAATGGTGAACACCACCGGGATGTTCTTCACCAGCGGATCGTCGCTATACGACGTCCTTAGTAGCACGGGAACCAGCGCCGATTGCCAGTCGTGGCAGTGAAATACGTCCGCCGGCCAAATTTGCTTGGCCACTTCAATGGCCACGCGGCAAAACTCCGCGTAGCGCTCTGCGTTGTCCGGATAATCTTTCCCGCCGGTTCCGTAGAGTCCTTCACGGTCAAAATAAGCGGCATCATCCACGAAGAAATACCGCACTCCGCCCAAAACCGCGCCATCGGCTATCGCCGGGAAGCGCAGCCGTGCGCCGCCCATCGGAATCGTCAGGCTCGGAATCACCACCGCCGATGCTTTGGTCCCCCGGTAGCGCGGCAAAACCACCGCCACTTCGTGGCCTTGCGCCACCAGCGCCTTTGGCAGCGCTTCAATCACGTCCGCCAGGCCGCCCGTCTTCGAAAACGGCAGCCCTTCCGATGCCACAAACAAAATTCTCATGGATGGCCCATTACACTTGCCCATCCATTTTACGGTACTTCTCCGTCGTCTGCTCCATTACTTGCGAGCAGGGCTTACCGCCTTTTTTCACGATGCGGCCGCAGAAGATTTCTTCCCCTGATACGTCCCTGGAATCGCCCGCAACGAAACCGCCAGGCGATTCCACGAATTGATCGCTACCACCGCAAATGTCAGATCCAACAGTTCCTTTTCACTGAAATGCTTCCGCACCTCTTCGTACACTTCATCCGGCACGTGCGTTTGCGAAACCAGCGTCACCGCCTCCGTCCAATCCAGCGCCGCGCGTTCCCGCTCGCTGTAGAACGGCGTTTCGCGCCACGCATTCAGCGCGTACAAGCGCTGCTCGCTCTCGCCCAGCGCCCGCTCGAGAAAAACGCCTGGCCGCATGCGTCCCAGCACGGCCAGCCAGCCGGTGTAGTCGTTGAGAAGCAAATCAGCGTCGGGTTCCAGTGCCTTTTGCATCGTTACCGGCGCCCAAAACGCGCTGGGCCAGGGATCGAGCCCGCGAAAGCCCGGCGCGGCAACGCCAATCACCACAAATTTCGCGCGATTCAAAGAAATACTTTTCCCCACAACCAACGGATCCGCGCCGAATCGCGTTCGCCACAGATCGTCGCTCAGAACCGCGACGGGGCTTGCACCGGGGGCGCTGCAATCCGCCTCCACGAAGGTTCGCCCCAACGCCGGGCGCTCTCGCAGGACGTCAAAGAAATTGCAGGAAGTTTCTGCCCCCATGACTTGACTGGGGCTCTCTCCCCCGAGCGTCGCTTCCAGAAACGGCGCATACGCAAGCATCCCGGAGAAGAAATGATTGCTCGCCCGATAGTTTTTGTATTCGGAGTAGGAAAACATCCCCGGCTCGCCGTGAACGTTGCGCCTGAATTTGCCGTGGAAAGTCTGATCCACGCTCACAATTTGGTCCGCTCTGGGAACGGGCAGCAGCTTCAGCGCCACTCCGTTCAGCACAGAAAAAATTCCGGTGTTCACCCCGATTCCCAGCGCGATCGCCAGAACCGCCACCGCCGTAAACCCCGGATTCTTCGCCAGCGCCCTCGCTCCGTACCGCAGATCGCGCCAAGTGCTTTCCAGCGAGACAAAACTCCACGCTTCCCGGCACGCTTCCTTGATGCGCGTGACGTTGCCGAAGTGCCGTCGCGCCGCGTACCGCGCCTCCTCTCCCTCAATCCCCCG